>Ga0307443_1000278_pt1 | contig 34189 bp, 25 predicted proteins | sample SalMarSW160220MG_FD_202148 | JGI IMG/M metagenome (GOLD analysis project Ga0307443, IMG submission 202148) | Salt marsh sediment microbial communities from the Plum Island Ecosystem LTER, Massachusetts, United States - SW1601-220 | ecosystem: Environmental > Aquatic > Marine > Intertidal zone >... | reverse complement strand
TCAAAGAACGTTTTTTAAAGGCTTGGGGTCAATCGAGAAACGTTTTTACTCTATATTCGGCCGTTGTTATGGATATCCGTTCATAATGGCCGAATAAGGGATGCCTGACTTTTTACGGGACCATCAAGGTTGATTTCCTCATTATTCAAAGGATTAATGGATATCTCATCATATAGAGTGATATAATTAGTTTTTGATTTTTTTCTTTTAGACACTTTAATGCTTTGATATTGGTTTAAGCTTGACCAAGGTATAATCCCTATATAAAAAGAGAGCATGAGAGCTTTATCGAATTCTTATTTAATGGAAAATCTTGAAGAGGCTGTTCGCTTGGAGATTAAGACAGATCCGGAAGTAGTTCGAAAACAGGCTCTCTGGTGTGGCCTAAAACCTGGACTCCGGGTACTTGATGTTGGATGTGGCCCAGGTAAGATAACCTCGATTCTTCAGGAAATGATCCAGCCAGATGGCAGCATATTAGGAGTAGATTATTCAGAAGAAAGGATCCACTATGCCAAACAGCACTATGGCCAGAGATCAGGCATTGATTTCCAAATACATGACCTGATGGAGCCCTTGGAAAATCTTGGCATGTTTGATCTTATCTGGGTCCGTTTTTTCCTGGAGTACTTCCGTGCGGAAAGTCCTGATATTGTCAAAAGCCTGACAAGCTGTCTGAAACCGGGTGGATATCTCTGTTTACTTGATCTTGACCATAACTGCCTCAATCATTATGAATTGCCTGCCAAGATGGAGAGTATTCTTTTTCATCTCATGGATATGCTGGAACAGGAATATAACTTTGATCCCTATTCTGGTCGAAAACTGTATGCCTATCTGTACGATCTGGGTTATCAAAATATACAATTAGATCTTATGGCACATCACCTGATCTATGGAAAGATAAAGAACGAAGATCTCTTCAACTGGGTTAAAAAGGTGGAGGTTGCCTCTATGAAGACAAAGGAATTGTTCAAAGAATATCCTGGTGGTCACAATTCCTTTTTTGCAGACTTTACCAAGTTCTTCCTTGATTCGAGACGGTTTACCTATACCCCTCTCATTCTTTGCAAAGGCAAGAAGCCTTTATCTCCTTGAGCCATTGAAAGTGGATGACCCTTTGATGGATTAAATCCGAATGCCTCAATCTTTCCCTTCTTCCCTCGTATCTTCTGCATTCCCAAATTTGTGAGCGCAGGATGATAAGGGTGTTCAGCCAACTCCTTCCATGCATCCCTGCTCATAATGATGGGGAACTCATGAAAAAGTTTAGTGAACTCCTGAAGACGAGCGGCTGTATTAACGGTGTCACCAATAGCTGTGTATTCGATCTTAGTCTGAGATCCTATATTGCCCAGAATTGCCCTCCCTGTATTAAGGCCAACCCCGACTCCCATAGGCTTACCTTCCAAAATAAGCCTTTCGGATAACTCCAGGATTTTACAAGCTGCATTAAAAGCCAGGATTGCATGATTTTCTAATTTTTCAGGGGCTCCAAAAATGGCAAAAAATCCATCCCCCGTATATTTGTTGATATGTCCATTCTCCTCCCTGATCACCAAAGAACATCTCTCAAAGTACTCATTCAAAAAGGAAACCACATTCCTTGCGTCCATAGCCTCAGAACTGGCGGTAAAACTCCTTATATCCAAAAATAGGGCAGTAATAAACGAATCCTCTCCGCGAAAAAGATCTACTTCCTCAGAATCTACGTATTGTTTGATAATTGGTGCAGGCACATATTTCTCAAATAGCTTTCTAAGATTATGCTCTCTTTCCTTGCTCTCCTGGAGTTTATGGTAGGACATGGCATTATGGATACTTATGGCGATCTGAGGAGCAATACCCATCAAAAGAGACATGTCGCTCTGGCTAAGGGGCTTCTTAGACTTTAAATTATCTACCAATAATATCCCTAAAGATTCCCCTTCATAAACAACAGGCACACAGATAAAAGATTGGGCGCCTATCCTTTGAACAAATTCAAGGCTCCTCTTAGAAAGGTCTTTTTCTATCTCATTTATATCATTTACCAAATATGGCTTTTGTTGTTTGAAAGACTGGACTACCACTCCCCTGGAGCGCTGACGATCTAAATGAAAATCAGTATTTCTTAAAAGATTTTCGATTTCAGACCTATATCTATATCCCACATTATAAATAAGTCGGGTCTTTTCATTGTTTGTAAGCCAGATCCCACCGCGATCAAAATCCAAGCGTTTTTCCATAGCATCCATGATAGATTTAAGAAGCTCCTGAATATCCAAAAGCGTGGAAGCAGCCTGACCGATCTCCTGAACAAGTAATGCATTGTTGTAGCGGATATTGATTTCATCCAAAAGGTCCTTGGCTGCATCGCCCTGAGTTTCAATGGTTTTGGTTAGATCCTTCTTTTCAAGACGCTCAGAATAAAATGAAAATATTATAGTGAGAAGAACACATAGTAAGGCAAAAACAGCCCAGGGCATAGTTGGTAAAACAAAGAATAGAGCCAGAGAGGCCAAAATGCTTAGTAAAATAGAATAATTACGTACCCTTTTCCAGACAAGGGAAGAGGTCTTCTCCCAGGTAATGATATAACGGCAGCAATCGTCACCTTTGTGGAAACATGAAGGATGTTCAATCGTGGCAAATCTTTTTGTAAACAATTTTGCCACAGCTTCAAAAGTACCTATCCGATTCTCACATTGGTAGGGCTTTTCATTGACTCCTGGTTTAGGGGTGGATATAATTTCAACCTTGTTTGGGCCCAATTTTTTTGTCTTGATAGTAGCCCCGCGACTCATGACTGTATAGACCTTCTTCATTAAAAGGTAAACAGATGTCGGACTCATTAACCCTAATGTGTATTGTTTTATAGCGCCAGAGGCCCTGGATGAGGCTGCATAGCGTCCTGCTTCTCTGGAGATATTTGGGTCTCCTGTCTTTTGAGAAATAATTTCATAAAAAAGGTCCACCTGGCGCTGGCTGAACCAGTGGCCCTGATCTTCCAGTTCATAGTTGGTAATTCCTGCATAGCTTAGTATTGAATCAATGTTTACATCAGGATAATGCTTCTTCATATATTCCACGAAGGTGCCTATAATCCTACTATTATAGAGGGGATCATCTATTTTATTATGATGGTTATTATCAGAGGACATATGATAATTCCTTGCAGATAAATAATTATACTTATATCAAGTATACCTCAACATGCTATTATATAATAATAAATAATATAAGATGTCAATATTTTTATATTAATTTATATTAATTTTAATTATTATATTTTAAATTTATTCTGGTAATAATTTTATTAGTGGTACTTGATCGAAAGGGAAAATAAAAATTGTGAAAGGTAATGACAGGGATCAGAGCTTGTAATCATTTAGGTAGGATTTCAAATAAATCTTATTTTAGTTATTGCCATCTCGATGAAAAATTTAAGATTGTTATTTATCCAATTCTGTTCTCACAGCAAGACCTATTTTTTCTAAAATATAAGGCTTCTTAACATAGGAACCTGCACCCAATCTTTGAGCCTCTTTAACACGTTTTGTTTCAGAAAATCCACTTGCTATTATTGCCTTTTGACCTGGGTGTAATTCAAGAATCTTTTTGTATGTGTCAAGCCCATCAATTCCAGGATCCATAATCATATCTAATATCAGGAGATCTGCTGAATTGTTTTTCATGTAATCAACTGCTTCTTCACCACTTGATACTGATGTGACAGAATAGCCCACCTTTTTAAGCATGCTTGATGCAATTTCCCTCTGTTCTTCCACATCATCTACCACTAAGATTGATTCTCCCTTTCCCATATAATCTTCAATAGACACTAAAGATTTATCTTCAGCTATCTCTTTTCTGGTTATCGGAAAATAAAGTGTAAATGTAGTTCCTTTTCCCTCCACGCTTTGAACATCAATATATCCTTTATGGTCTTTTACTGTTCCCCACACAACTGCCATGCCTAATCCTGTTCCGCTTCTTCCCATCTTTTTTTTGGTATAAAATGGCTCAAATATCTTTTCCATATCCTCTGGTGATATTCCTACTCCAGTATCAGAAACTGTGAGGGTAATATAATCACCCTCCTTCACATTGTCATAATTTCTTATGGGCTTATCAATATATCGATTTTCTGTGGATATAAGTATCTCTCCACCTTCACCCATGGCCTCAGCTGCATTAGAGACTAAATTCATAATAGACTTGGATAAGTGAACAGGAGAACCTAAGATATTTATTAGGTTTGTTGCAAGATCCATTTTTACCTTAACGTTAGGATAGAATGACTGTAACTTTTCATATTCTGGGCTTTTTAAATAATCAGAAATGATATTGTTCAAATTCACAACTTCAGTAATAGCAACACCCCTTCGTGCAAGAGTTAACAAATCCTGGACAATAGCAGCAGCTTTTTCTCCTGACCTTTGTATAGTTGAAATCGGTTTTCGAAGAGGACTGTCTTCTGGAAGGTCCATTAACAATAACTCAGGATAACTGACAAGACCAGCCAGGATGTTGTTGAGGTCATGAGCTACCCCTCCTGCAAGGGTTCCTATGGCCTCCATCTTTTGGGCTCGTTGTAGCTGGGCTTGGAGTTTTTTATGTTCTCTAATGTCTCGTAAAGCAACGATACTGCCCACAGGATTGCCATCTCTATCTGGATATGTAGATCCGCTTATACTAACAGGGATAATATCTCCTTTCTTGGTGTATCGAGATGTTTCAATGCCAGAGAAACTCTCTCCAGACTCAATCTTCTGGATCATCATCTTGGTTTCTGGCGAGTTTTTCTCAGGCACAAACCTATCCATTTTCATACCCAGCCACTCCTCTAAGGACCAGCCGAAAACAGCTGTAAAAGCAGGGTTAAGATAGGTTACCTTGCCATCCATATCATAGACAACAACAGGGTCAGGATTTGCCTCCAGAACTGTGCGATATCTCTCCTCGCTCTCCTGAAGTTTCTTAAAAGACATGGCATTAATAATACTGACAGCCATTTGTGAGCAAATCCCAATTAGAAGGCTCATGTGGCTTTTAGTAAGTGGCCTTTTGGACCTGAGGTTATCTGCCAACAATACCCCAAACGATTCACCTTCATAAACAACAGGCACACAGATAAAGGATCGAGCACCAGTCCTTTTGACAAACTCAAGGCTCCTCTTAGAAAGGTTTTTTTCTATCTCATTAATATTATTTACTAAATAGGGTTTTTGCTGTTTAAAGGCCTGGACTACCACTCCCCTGGAGCGAGTGTTGTTCAGATGAAAATCCGTATTTCTTAAAAGTTCCTCAATTTCAGACTTATATCCATAGCCAACATTATAAATAAGTCGACTTTTATCACTGTTGGCAAGCCAGATCCCACCGCGTTCAAAATCCAGCCGTTTTTCCATAGTATACATGACAGATTTGAGCAGCTTCTGGATATCCAAAAACGTTGAAGTTGCCTGGCCGATCTCCTGAACAAGCAATGCATTGTTGTAACGGATATTGATCTCTTCTATATGGCCTTTGGCTGCATCGCCCTGAGTTTCAATGGTTTTGGTAAGCTCTTCTTTTTCAAGATACTCTGAATAAAAAGAGATTCCCATAATAAGCAAGGTTAATAAAAAAATCACAGCTACCCAAGAAATGAGAGGGATCAGAAAATATAACGCCCCACAGACCAAGGGAGTGGAGAAAATGAGATAATTACGTATCCTTTTCCAAATAAGGGAAGGGGTCTTCTCCCAGGTAATGATATAACGGCAGCAATCGTCACCTTTGTGGAAACATGAAGGATGTTCAATCGTGGCAAACTTTCCAGTGAACAATTTTGCCACGGATTCAAAGGTACCTATCCGATTCTCACATTGGTAGGGCTTTTCATTGACTCCTGGTTTAGGAGTGGAGACAATTTCAACCTTGTTTGGACCCAATTTTTTTGTCTTGATAGTAGCCCCGCGACTCATGACTGCATAGACCTTCTTCATTAAAAGGTAAACAGATGTCGGACTAATGAATCCCAAGGTGTATTGTTTTATAGTGCCCAATCCCTCCGTTGATGCTGCATAGCGTCCTGCATCTCTGGAGATATTCGGGTCTCCTGTCTTTTGAGAAATGATTTCGTAAAAAAGGTCTACCTGTCGCTGGCTGAACCAGTGGCCCCGGTCTTCCAGTTCATAGCTGGTAATTCCTGCATAGCTTAGTATTGAATCAATGCTTACATCAGGATAATGCTTCTTCATATATTCTACGAAGGTGCTTATAATCCTACTATTATAGAGGGGATCATCTATTTTATTATGATGGTTATTATCAGAGGACATATGATAATTCCTTGCAGATGGAATAATTTATTTAGATCCGGGCTTAAAAAGGAGATCCCTATATGATCAGGAAGGATTCTTTTTTTTCACAGATTTTTTGCTATCAGGCTCTCCAGAGATTCCCACACGTAGCATAATCTTTCCATTCCCTTCTAAGGCCTTACGGATAAGTTGCAATTCTTCGGAAATGGATGAAATGTTCTTAATCAGTTTTTCAATTACCGGGAGGGAATTTTCCTCAAGGTCTGTTGTCTCTTTCGAACTACCGGGCTCAACCAAGGGAGCTCGGTACCAGTGCTTTGCAGCATCTTTATGTCTGTACCAACCTCCTGATTTACCGGACTCGCTCGGGTGGGTGTCAGGCATTTCTTCACCATTTTGTTGGGCAGTGATTGTGTCCTTCCCATCAGTTTCTTTTAAAGTTGTTTCAGACAACGGAAGAGAATCAAGAGGACTGCCTGACACATCTTTTTGCGAAGATTGTTCTGTAATAGCCTGAGGCTCTTGTTTTCTCTTAGGAATCTCTATCCTTGCATTGACATTCTCCTTAATGCTCAAAGGACTGCTAATGAGTTCTATGCATCCCCTCCAAAACTTTACAACGTCAAAACCTTGCAAATGATCCGTGCCCTTTGCTACTAAGCGTTCAGCTATTTTCTGAAGGCATTTAGAGGCATTTGCTTTAGGGTAGAGTGAAACGAATATCTTCTGTTGTTTAACAGCCTGAATCATTTTACTATCCTGATAGATCAGACCAAGCGGCATAACATCTATCCTGAGATTCTTTGAAACAATAGACTTGAATCTTTTGTAGACCAGTTTGGCAATGTGTGAGGTCGTACATTGGTTAACCACAACCCATATGCCGCCTTTGAATCCGTTTAAAGAAAGTGTTTTTAACAGTGTGTAGGCTTCGGTTAATGAAGTGTGTTCTGGAGTAATGACAACAATAATCTCTGAGGATGCCAGGCAAAATGAAATCACGGTTTTTGAAATACCTGCAGGCGTATCAACCAACAGAAAATCATAGTGAAGGAGAAAATCGTGATGTGCTGTTTCGGAAAATGATCTAATCAGCCGCATCCGATCAACTTCAATATTTGTCATATCCTCCACCCCTGAACTACCTGGGAAGATATCGATACCCTCATAATCTTTTATGATAAGGTCTTTAAGATTCAATCCATTGAGGATCGCATCCTTTAGATTGTATACTGGCTGTAGCCCCAAAAAGGTATTAATATTGGGCAATCCCATATCTGCATCGAAGACGCAAATGTGATAGCCCAGCTTAGAAAGAAGGAGAGCCAAATTGAGGCATATATTTGTTTTGCCTATCCCTACCTTTCCACTTGTAATTGTAATGGTTCTGTTCATGATTCACTTTGGTTTTTGCTGCTAATAAACGGCCCTTGCAAAATTACGGGCATTCAGATCTCAACAGATAAGTAAAACGTCATCATGCTGTTTTAAACAAAATGACAGTGTTTTTAGAGGCTTAGTGCTTCGATTCTCAAATACAGTAACATAATTTTTACAGGTTAGGTCGGAGCAATTGCTCACTCAGCACTAAGTCCTGAGCAAATAAGTTCGTAATCGAAATTATGAATCGAAGGACTTAGAATTGATGTTAATAGCTATACACGTTAGGTTTCTATTACTACCAATTTTTACCATGTAGGTTCATCTAAAATCAACTCAAAGCTACTAATATGAATAAAAACAACCTTTTTATTTAGATATATGAAAAAATAATTCTGTGTGTCAAGTGAAAACTGAACACAATATATAGGATCTTTTAGGATGTTAGGGCATCAAATATTGGGGTACTTTCGAGAAACATTAACTTATAACCAGAGGATGATGAAATGACTTTCTTTAAGATGCTTAAGGTTGTGCCAATTAGGCCAAATTTAAATAAATTTCAGGATACCATTTCCCTATAGCTAAAATAGATGTGCATTAGACCTTTTTCAGGTCTCAATAGTTTTTTCTTCACAAGGCAAGTTTGATGTGGGCATAAATAAAGAAGAATGTGAAGTGGCTCCGAAAAGGATGGATGAACAGTCCAAGTATACAAGGTAAGAACGGTTTGGCTACATGTTATTTGTAGGTTATCCTGAATCTCTTCTGCATATATTCCATGTATTCGTTTCCGTATCGAACATCCAGAACCCATGCCTGATATTGCTTTTCGTACGGCACCTTCTTATTCTGGACATACTCAGCGGGATAAAACAAAATGGGCACCCTCTTCATATGATAGACACCGGTCAATTGTGCAATAGCTATAGACAGTATATTCCAAGGCAGGCCTTCAGGATTGGTCACCAGGATCTTGATACCGTTTAGAAGTTCAGAGAGATTGAATCCAAGATCTGATTGGTCCACAATGAGAACTGCATTCAGTTCACCATTATTGTTGAGAGAATATGTCCGCCATTTCCGTAAAAACCCGAGTCTCATATAAATTTCTTCTAAGTTTTCTTTTACAGGCTCTTTTTTCTCTAAATCTAAGGCATCCAGAAGCAGACCACCAGAATAATGATTATAAAACCGATGCAACTCCCATAAGTCACGCTCTGATGATTCTTGGAGCGACCAAGTAATTGGCAGTTTAGTGCCGAGAGACAAACTTGTATAGGGAAGATAATAGAAGAGATCCATAGAACAACCCCGAGGGTTTTCCAGATCTCTTGCAAAGCCGCCGAAGACTCGATCAGGAAATTTATTCTCTGGGCGGAAATAACTCACCATATACTCTGTTTTTGCAGAAGGAAGACGATGCATATCATTGAGATAATACATAATTTGCTTTAATACCATAAGACCAGGACGCTTACCTTTCATGGCCTTGGCAGCATGGTGATGAATCATCCAGGCCCTCTCATAGGCCTTCACCATGGAGATATGGCCATAGATCCGCCCGTTCTTTTGGTACGTGAAATGTTGCGCGATCTCTGGGTTTTCCTGGTAAAGTTTTTGATAGGTTTTCTTGAAATCCTTCCGATAAGACTGGATTAGACGATACTTCTTGGGGTAAATAAAGCCGGCCTCAAAAAAGAATTCCCACAGGGCATCCATATCTACCTCACTTGAAATATATGCATGAGGATCCAGTGCATTGGCAAGGATGTGAGTTAAGCGGTTATAAGTATTAATATCCATCTCTAAAATGGCAAGCCCGCATCGGATTCCTTTTTCTTTCTCTTCTAAGCGATAGATCACTTGTGCAGCGCACTTGATCCGTAAGGCACCAGCAAAATCGATTATCAATTCGGGAATGATCATGCCCAACATCAAAATTCCCTCATCCACCTTATTATTTACGGAAAACCCTGAGGTGGATATATCTGACACCTCCAGTTGAATTCTCTTTTTTAAGAAAGGATGATTAAAAATGATAGTTGGTGATGGCACCAGGTGTTGGCGCGGGTTACGGGTTTGCCTTTTTTTGAATCTTTTAATCTTTTCATCCGTAGGGATCAATACAATTTCCTTATCACGGAGACCACCTTGTTGACGGATGAAGCGACAAAGGCCAGAAAAGAAAATCTGTTTATCGTCCCGTAAATGAATGACAACCAATGCTTCTGGATTGAACCAATTAAAGGTGCTTGATGACTCGGCTCTCACTTTCACACGAAAGCCAATCGGGCTAAAGTCCAGTAATTCTCCTCTAGCGAGAAACCCGCTCTGGATCAACTCCACAACCACGTCATGGCAGGCATACCTTCTCACCTGCCGTTGTCCCACGGCATAGCTTGCATCCGGCAGTTGAATGGTAAGATAGTTTCCGCTTATCTCTTGTAATACGGCAGGGACTAATATCATTGAACGACCATCATCAATAACAAGATGAAGAAATTGATAGTTCTTCAACTTGAGACCTGAGATATTCTCATCCAACAAGTGGCACGTGAGTTTCCTGCCATGACAGGGATCAGGGTATGCCCGAACAAGAATGCTCTCTTCGTATTTAGGATGATTAAAGTGGGCAAGGATATATCTATCCATAAAATGGATGTGGTTGAGCGTATTGATCAGGTCTTTTTGATCAACCGGGTGAGCGCTTTCGAGAGCATGGATCAAATCCTGATGCTGGAATAGCCAAGGTGGAAGCCAACGTTCCTCCCCAGGGGCACGTTTGATGGGTGCTGTCTTTTTTGGAAGTATTTTTAGTGAGTTGTTCCTATCCATAGAAGCGTAAGCCAGTTTAATTTAACCTATTAAATCGCCTTTTCTTGCCAACCTCTCGCGGATAAAATATCAGCAGGAGGAAAGACAAGAATATCCTTTCACTTTAATGGAGTTTAGAGAGATAATAGTAATTATATTACATTAATTTTAAATATAACAATTCTTATAAGCATAAATAATGCTATTTGTCAATAATTTTAATTAGTTAATTTAATTAATGAATTATTATGTTTCAAATATACTGATGATACTATTTTTATCGCCTATTAATATTAATTATTCAGCACTTCACTCTTTACTTCTGAGTCTGTCTCCCTGCCCCTGTGGTAATAGTGGGTATTCTATGATTTGATGTGCAAAAAAAGGATGCCTTGCTTCTATTTACACTTTGCAAAGGCTATTGGTATGAATAGGAATTTCTATATTAAAAATCAGGTTGGACTGTCCCATCTGCTATTTCTTTCAAATGGCAGGTGTAATTCATCAGAGATAGGATAAACCTATTATTTAAATATTCAATCAAATTAATGCACCCTGTATCTTGCTTAATCTCCCAAAAATGTGAGTTGCTGAGGCCCAAAAGTGCACATAGAAGGACCTTGTTTATAACCCTGTGGGGAACGATAAGGATTGATTTACCAGGATTCTCTTTTACAATATTTTTAAATGCACGAAAAGACCGTTCCTTTGCTTCATCTAAAGTTTCCCCATGGGGGAATCTTATCAAGTCAGGCTTTTTTTCCCATTTGTCATATTGATCACTGTATTGTTTTTTTACTTCACTAAATGTTAAGCCCTCCCAATTACCATAACTTATATCAATCAATCCCTCAACAGGCACTATTTCAAGATGAAAAAATTTCGCAATTGGCTCAGCAGTCTCAATAGAACGTCTGAGCGGACTTGTATAAATAGCGTCAATGTTTTTATCCTTCAAGGCATCAGATATAGCTTTTGCCTCCCTGTGTCCGGCTTCATTTAACGGAACGTCTATTCTTCCCCTAAATGTTAGCTTTTTGTTCCAGTCTGTCTGTCCGTGCCTCACTAAATATACCTTTGTCATTTATGCCCCAAAAATTAGTATGCAGTATTGAATAGGCACAAGCCTATAGCTCTCTCCATTGCTTAATATCAAAACTTACCATTGCACTGTTATTCATAAAATTCAAGGTCTTATTTAGCTTGACAAAATATGCTGCTCCTTTTAGGATTTCTATCGAAATATATAAGTAACTGGAATAAACTTTAATTTTTATCCTGTTAAAAAAGAGCATTCCCATTTATGGGTTTAGGAAAAAATCTGGGAGTTTAATCGGGTTTTAAAGCTTTATTCAACCGCCTGAGGCGGGCTAACAGGATTTGCAAAAAGGAGGATGTAACATGGAAAAAATATCCACAGCCCTTATAAGTGTCACGGATAAAGGTGGTATAGTTGAGTTTGCGAAATCTTTAGAGAAATTAGGGATAGAAATTCTTTCAACTGGGGGTACAGCAAAGGCAATAAGGGATGGAGGAATAAAGGTTTTGGATATATCTGAGTATACCGGCTTTCCTGAAATGATGGATGGCCGTGTTAAAACACTTCATCCAAAAGTACATGGTGGATTGCTGGGAAGGAGGGATAACCAACAAGATATTCAGATGATGAACATACATGGTATAAAGAACATAGATCTGGTGCTTGTTAATCTGTATCAATTTGAACGAACAGTTGCAAAAGAGGAATGTACATTAGAAGAGGCTGTTGAGAACATTGATATAGGTGGGCCTAGCATGCTCAGATCAGCCGCAAAGAATTTTAGGTATGTAACTGTTATAGTGGATCCATTAGATTATTCTAAGGTGTTAAAAGAGATTACAGAATCTGGGGGGACGACCTTAAAAACACGATTTGAACTGGCAAAAAAAGTTTTTAGTCTCACCTGGCAATACGATAGGGCAATAAGTAATTATCTGGAAGGGGTAAAACTGAGTGTTTAGGTAGCATGAAATATAATTCAGAAAATATCCGACCTGAAACCAACCGATTCAGATTAGTTAAGTTTTTTGCCTATACAAGTTTTGTGATCCTCATTATTTCAAGCTTCACCCTATCAATGGTTCTTTCCCAACGAGCCACAAAGGTCTTGATGAATACCTATGAGAATCATGCTCTACTTATAGCAAATAATTTAAACCATCAAGTATTTCACTATTTTACTATCCCTGTTAGATACAGATACGGGTCAATCAGTCTAAGAGAAAAGGAACAATCTGATCTGATGGATAAAATAGTAAGGACTACCATTCACTCCTTTAACATAGAGCAAGTCAATATATATGATACGGAGAAAGGCATTGTTGCCTATAGTACCAATAGGAATTTGATCGGATTAACTGGCAGAGGGGGTATGGAATATAAAGCTGCCCTTGAGGGAAAACATAGCTCACGTTTGGTGTCCCGTGAACCTGCCATTTCTGGATCTTTGTTCACGGATTTTGCAAAGGAAAAAAAGCTTAAGACTTTTATACCCTTTAAGGCAGAACCCCCTTATTCCTATATAGGGATATTAGGTGTATTTGAGTTGACTCAAGATCTCACAAAAGAATATGAATCTATATTAAAATTCAGATATCTTATCTTTGGTGTATCTCTTGCTGTTATGTTTATTATATTTCTGGCTCTCCTGCTCGTAGTAAGAAAGGCTGAGCACATCCTTAGAAAAAGGGCACAGGAACAAAAGATATTAGAAGATCAACTGAATCAAGCGGAGCGTTTAGCTGCGCTTGGTGAAATGGTCGCCGGTGTTTCTCATGAGATAAAGAACCCCTTAGGCATAATCAGGAGTACTGCAGAATTTTTAACAGAAAAATCAGCATGCGATGAAAACCAAAAGAAACTATCTTCTATTATTATTGAAGAGTCAGGGCGCCTCAATGATATTGTAACTGACTTTCTTGACTTTGCCAGACCTCAGGAGCCAAATTTCCAAGATTGTCACCTTGAAAAAATTATCGACAGAAACCTTTCTTTTCTGCAATCCGAATTAGATAAAAAGAATGTCAGAGTAAATAATGGCGATCTGAATAATAGGCCCTATAAAATTGAGGCAGATTCGAGCCTGCTTTATAGGGCATTCCTGAACATTTTCATAAACGCTATTCAGTCAATCAATGATGGCGGTAATATTACTATTAAAATTGGAGAGGAGAAAGAAAATTATAGGGTAGAAATTCAAGATACAGGAGCAGGGATCAGCAAGGAAAATAGCAAAAAGATATTTAATCCCTTTTTTACAACAAAGGAGAAGGGAAATGGCCTTGGATTGGCTATTGTGAAAAAGATTATAGAAGGGCATAAAGGAGAAGTATGGATAGAGAGTGAAGAAGGAACAGGCACAAGTGTATTTGTTAATTTACCCCGAAAAAAACTAAAGTAAATTAATTGAATCGTTAATTGGTTAAGCCGGTTACTACTCAACTACTTGACTACTCAACCAATTAGCCCAACAAACACAATTATGGAAACAATCTTAATCATAGACGATGAAAAGAACTATCTTGTTATCCTTGAAGCCTTACTTTCTCCTGAGGGTTATGAGATAATTACAGAAGATAATGCTATCAATGCTCTCCGTTTAATCAGGGAGACGGATCTAGACTTAATAATTACAGATATGAAAATGCCTAAGATGAATGGGATTGAACTCTTAGAAGAATCAAAGAAAATCAACTCTGAACTTCCCGTTATTATGATGACTGCCTATGGGACTATAGAAATGGCAGTTGAGGCCATGAAAAAGAGGGCCTATGATTATATTACCAAGCCTTTTAGAAATGAAGAATTAAAGCTGACCATCAAGAAAGCCTTGGAAAACTATCGCCTTATCAAACAAAACAAGCTTCTCAGCGATGCCCTTTCGGATCGCTATAAATATGGAAATATAATCGGCAAGAGCAAACCTATGCTCAAAATCTATGATATGATCAGCAAAGTTGCCCAGTCAAGGGCATCTGTTATGATCACAGGTCCATCTGGTACAGGTAAGGAACTTATCGCTAAGGCCATTCATTATAATAGCCCGAGGAGAAACAGGCCATTTATCTCTTTAAATTGTGGTGCATTGACTGAAACATTGTTAGAAAGTGAACTTTTTGGCCATGAAAAGGGTGCCTTTACTGGAGCTATTGCCATGAAAAAGGGGCGATTTGAATTGGCTGATGAGGGAACCTTATTTCTGGATGAGGTGGGGGAGATGCCACCTTCTTTACAGGTAAAGCTACTCAGGGTATTACAGGAGATGGAATTTGAAAGGGTGGGAGGGACCAAAACCATTAAGGTGGATGTTAGAATTTTGACAGCCTCGAATCGTAAATTAAAAGACGATATAGACAGGGGAATATTCAGGGAGGATCTTTTCTATCGTCTGAATGTAGTTCAAATCGAGGTGCCAACCTTAAAAGATAGGATCGAAGATCTTCCTTTTCTAACTGCACATTTTCTAGAGAAATTCCAGCCATCTAAAAAGAAAAAAATAGAATTAGCTCCTGATGTTTGGAAAGCCCTGTACAACTATAGCTGGCCTGGGAATATTAGGGAGCTGGAAAACACAATTGAAAGGGCTGTGGTGATGAATTCTGATGGCTTAGTCAGCATAGAGGATTTGCCAGACGAATTTTCAGGAAAACAGGAAGAAATCAATGTTGATAGATTCATACCCCTACACGCTCCACTGCAAAAAACACTCGAGCAGATGGAAGAGCATTTAATAAGAAGATCTTTGAAACAGTGCAATAATGTTCAATCTCATGCTGCAGAGATGCTCGGCATCACGAAAAGTCTTATTCAGCATAAAATGAAGAAGTACAACATCGTTGTTTAGAGGTTTAAAAAATTGTACCCATAATTATTCAATAATTTAAGGAAGTTATATTAAATAATAATTATATTATCATTTTTGGGTACAAAAAATTGTACTTTTAAGACAAATAGAAAAAGAGAATGGTGGTTTGGTATCACAGAAATTGTTTAATTGAAACAATTAGTTACATAAACTATTCCCAAATATTATTATTTTGGCAAGAATATTGCAGAATAATAGGTCAGTAAATAACCTCTTTTCTCCTAAAAACCAACTGCTTACTAGTAGTTGGTTTTTTATTTAATATCCAAGTCTTCTTAAAGACTTGGTATCACTGCTCCAATTTTTTTCAATCTTAACAAAAAGTTCCAGATATACATGAGATGAAAATATTCTTTCCATCTCCATCCTTGCATTTCTTCCTATTTCTTTAATCATTTTTCCGTTTTTCCCAATAATTATACCTTTCTGTGAGGCCTTTTCTACAAATATAGTTGCCATAACAGCAAGCAAATTCTTTTTCGTGTCTTCCTTTATTTGTTCAATCGTTACAGCACAGGAATATGGTAGCTCCTCTCTTGTGTGATAATATATTTTCTCTCTTACAATTTCGGCTATTAGAAACTCCTCAGACTTATCAGTAACCATATCAGTGGGAAAGAATTGAGGACCTGGGGATAGCTTATTTTTTAACTCCCCTATTAAGGTCTCCAACCCATCACCATAAAGGGCAGACACAGGTATTATAGAATCAAAACGATCCATTTTGCTATATATCTCAATTATAGGCAGTAGATTTTCTTTTTTAAGCAAATCGATCTTGTTTATAGTAAGAATAGCGGTTTTGTCTGTTTTTCCCAAAAGCCTTAATATAATATTTAACTCTATATTATCAGCAGGTTCCTCAGAGCCGACTACCAGAAGTATTATATCAACCTCACCCAAAGAACTTTTTGCCGAACCAACCATACTTTTATGGAGCAGAGATCTCGTTTGATGGATACCAGGAGTGTCGATGAATACCATCTGGCAGTTATCTTCATTATAAATCCCTAAGATCCTATTTCTGGTAGTTTGTGGCTTGGGTGATGTGATGGCTATTTTTTGCCCAAGAAACCTGTTTAAAAGGGTAGATTTGCCAACATTAGGTGGCCCGATTATAGCTATAAAACCAGATAAAAAACTCATATAGGTCCAGAAAGCTTCCCTGATCTAACTGAATTTACAAGGAGGTGGGCTTGCCTCGTAGGTTCGGGGATTCTATACTTTGAACAGGTTCCAAGAACAAATTTTACACAATCGTTTAGCATTATCCCATATCCTGGAGAAATAAAGATAGGCTTGACCTTTGATTTTGTCCGAACGACGGCTCCAATAATCCTATTTTGATATATGAGATAGGCATAGTTACCTTTACGTTCCCCAACCTGATTATACGTACCCACAAGGCGTGATTTTGCACAGCCAATAGTAGGCTTATTTAAAAGGATCCCCAGATGGGAGGCAAGACCAAGGCCCCTTGGGTGTGCGATACCCTGTCCATCACAGAAAATCAGATCTGGTTCTATCTCCATCTTTCTGAGTGCACCAATTAATGCAGGAATTTCCCTGAAGCTTAAAAGACCAGGTATATAAGGAAAGGAGACCTTCTTTTGAGACCACCTCTCTTCTGCCTTGTTTAATGAGGGAAAATCAAGAACAACAACCCCTGCCCACATTATGTTAGACCCTCTTGCATAAGAGACATCTAACCCGGCAACATATCTTATTTTTTTATCTATGTTTTTTAAAACAACCTTATCTTTTAACTCCTTTTGGATTTTGACTGCCTCTTTATAGGTCACATCCCAGGGATGTAAATCAGAGATATCCATCCTAAATCTTCTCTAAACTCGTATAGCCAAGGTGAAGTAACTTGATACCCTTATCCTTAAAGATCACCTCTACCTTGTCATCACCCATAAATCTGGCTATTACCCCTGTACCAAATGCTGGGTGATTGACCCTGTCCCCTTGTTTTAGTGCAGTGGAGTCCGCAGCCGTTAAATCCAAGGGCTTATAAAAAGATTTTGATCCTAAAATTGCATTATTAGGAGAAACACCAACCCGCTCATCCATGAATGCTGTATATGTGGTACTGGCAAATGGGGTAACGGCAGGCGAGGAGGATGATAAGAATGAATGATGCTCAATAACATTGTGAGGCAAGGCACTAATAAATGATGAAATGCCTTGGTGGTAATTGCTGCTCAATCCTCCAGCGTTACGTACCAGCTCCCTCCCTGGATAGGCCATAATCAGTTTGTCTTTTGCTCGTGTAGCTGCAACATACAACAACCTGAGTTCTTCCTCAAGGCTCTCTCTGTTTGCAAAGGATTTTCCAGGTGGAAAGCGCCCATCCACAAGCCAGATTATAAAAACTACTCTCCACTCTAATCCTTTCGCTGAATGTATGGTAGAAAGAGTTAAGCAATCCGTTTTATCTAAAGGTCTGAGATCTACTGGACTTGTTGGTGGTTCAAGAGAGAGGTCATCTAAAAATGCTCTCAAGTTTTTATACCTCGATGCCATTGAAATTAACTGTTCTAACTCCTGTTGTCTTCTTGGGTAGTCATCGAATCTTTCTTTTAGAAAAGGGCTATAATATGCAAGTGCGAGCTCAACACCTTGTTTAGGCACTATCTTTGGTGTAGAAAGGGCATTCATAAGCTTAGCTAACTTAGCAAATCCCTCTCTTTCTTTACTAATCCCTGGCCATTCATCTATCCTGTCTGCCACTACATGCTCTTTTTTCATCCAATCTATTATTGCCTGGCTCCTTCCGGGGCCAATATTTTTTAGCAATCGTAAGAGACGGCCCCAGCTAAGAATGTCCTCTTTATTAATTATCACCCTGAGGTGTGCCAAAAGATCTTTGATGTGTGCAGACTCCATAAATTTAAACCCTCCATATTTGGCAAAGGGAATATTGCAGCGTGTAAGTTCAAGTTCCAATTCAAATGAATGATAGCCAGCCCTGAATAAAACAGCTATATCTCTCAGCTGTTTTCCCTCGTCCAATAAAGCTTCTATAGCCCTGCATACATAAAACGCCTGATCGCGTTCGGTCCCAGTGTCAACAACGAAGGGAATTTCATTGCCTTCCCTTCTGGTAAAGAGGCATTTAGTATACTTCTCCCGTGCTTGATCCATAAGTGCATTGGTCATAGTAAGGATGGACTGAGTGGATCTGTAATTTTCTTCTAGTTTTATTATCTTGGCCTCTGGAAAATGAGCTGGAAAGTCAAACATATTTTTAAAATTAGCCCCTCTAAAGGAGTAAATGCACTGAGAATCATCACCCACGGCCATAACATTCTTATGCAAAGAACCAAGATAGCGGACAATATCGGACTGAATGCTGTTTGTATCCTGATATTCATCAACCATGATATATTTGTATCTGTTGCCCAACCGATGCCTAATTTCTTCATCTTCTTTTAAAAGGAATCTAAAAAAAAGGAGAAGATCATCGTAATCCATGAGGTTGTTTTTTCTTTTATATTCTCTATAAAGTGCAAGCAGATGTTCTATCTGTGAAACAACTGGTAAAAATTGAGGATACTCTGTCTCCATAATCTCAGCTAAGGACTTCTCCATATTGGCCGCTTTACTAATAATAGTTGTAATAGTAGACCTTTTCGGCAACCGAATAGATCTTTTTTCTCCATCTACTTCAGGGACAAGGGCATGAGTTGCCTCCTCCATGTCTGATCTATCCATAATTGTAAAAGAGGGACTAAAACCGATCCGGTGTGCCTCTTGTCTCAACACATACTGGGCAAGGGAATGGAAAGTACCACCAGAAACATCTTTGCATCGTCTATCTGATAACTTTGCTGCTCTCTCAAGCATCTCCTTGGCCGCCTTTCTTGTAAAGGTTAGAAGAAGAATCTCCTTCGGCGGAATACCTTTTTCTATCAGCCATGCGACCCTGTAGACCAGGGTCCTTGTCTTTCCGCTTCCAGCCCCTGCGATCACAAGAATTGGCCCATCAGGTGCTGTAACTGCAGACAATTGAGCCTTGTTCAAGACTTTATCGTATTGTATTTTAGCGGACATTAATTCTCTATAGAACTCTCTTCACAAAGATAAAATAGGAGTAACTCAGCCACAAACCCGCCTGCCGTCCGGCGGGCAGGTTATCACGAATTATCACGAACAATTATTTAACAATCCTTTTTCTACAGACCCGCCTGCCGGATGGCGGGCAGGTTTAATCTCTAAAATAACTTTATCCTCAACTTCGCCTGCCGTCTGCCGGGCAGGTTCATTTGTGTCCATTTGTGGCTGAATAATTAAAAATAGAATAACATAGTTGTTTGAAAAAATATACCTATAGCCTCTAAATTACTATCAAGTTCTTATATGTGAACATATTGCACCTTCGGTGTGGACCTGGACTTAAAAAGGAAATTCATATCCTATTATGATAAGGCCTTATAGATTTTACTATGTATTAGAATTGGACTTGAGGAAAAACCTTGATAAGGTTATTCTTGCATACACACTGAAAGTTCTATAGCTTGAGAGCGTAATAAACAGAGGCAGCGTTGAACTATTTTTTACAAACCTTCGGTTTATAGAGGAGAGATTGTGTTACAAGAAATTCTACGCTGGATAGGAGACGAAACTCTTTTAAATAATCTTGTGGCTGGATTTTCCACTATAGTTTTGTTGATTTTCATAGTTGTGTGTATCGTAATTCTTTCAAAAGGGGCTGATTGGATGATTGATGGCGTTGTTCACCTGGCACGCAGGACTGGCTTGCCGAGAATAGTCATCGGCGCGACTATTATATCACTCGGAACAACTATGCCAGAGGCCTTTGTCTCAGTAATGGCCGCATGGTTGGGCAATCCAGGCCTGGCCCTTGGCAACGGCGTTGGTTCCATTATTGCAGACACCGGGCTAATCTTTGGGATGACGTGCCTTCTGACAACCGTGCCTGTGAACCGATTCATTCTCAATCGAACAGGCTGGGTGCAGGTGGGAGCAGCAACTCTGCTTGTTATAATTTCGCTTATCGTCTTGGCCATTATGCCCGGGCAGCCTATCCTGCATCGATGGGTTGGTTTCCTCTTACTTCTTTTCCTGGCTGGCTACATGTACATAACCTACGTTTGGGCTAAGCAAGGAGGTAGCATGGCTATAGAAGGTGAACAGGTGGATAATTCCGAATTGGCGAGCTTGGAAAAATGCTGGTTGATGATAATTGGGGGCTTGTTTTTAATCGTGGTCGGTGCCCGGATACTGGTGCCAAGTGCGGCAGAAATAGCTCACAGAATTGGAGTACCTGAAGACGTTATTGCTGCAACTATGGTGGCCTTTGGCACATCCTTACCGGAACTCATGACGGCTATTGCAGCGGTACGGAAGGGACATCCCGAAATTACTGTGGGAAATATCGTTGGTGCGGATGTCCTGAATTGCCTATTCGTTATTGGGGCTGCTGCTGCAGCCAGACCCCTTGCGATTCCACCAAACTTCTATTCTTTTCATTTTCCTGCCATGCTCATTATCCTATATTCCTTTCGATATTTCATATTCAGGAATAGGGATGGTCATTTCAAGAAAGCGCAAGGAGCTTGGCTTTTAAGTATTTATCTTATTTACTTAGTCCTCCAATACGCCCTTAACATTGGCACAGTCGGATGATAGGAAGGTTTAGGGACTTTATAAAAATAAAAGAGATAGATTCATTACCTCAAGCCATTATATGACTGATTATAAAGAAAAATGCACCAACCACTATAAGCAGTAGCAACACTATTGGGATAAAGAAGGCAACAATTATCCTTAAATAACTTGTCTCGTGGGCCTCTTTAAGCCCGATAATCTGAACAATGCTTCTCCAGACCCATCCTATCGGACTGCCTATAAATGGTAATATAGACCAAATCCTTGTAGCCTGAGAATAGGCCACAACTCTAAAGGTAGCCTCAAATCTGTTGTTCCCGGCTCTGACCAGAAGGAGCAGAAGATGGATGATAAGGCTCGAAATAAAAATGCCAATACTCACTAATAAAGGTGAAAGAAAGATAAAAATTAAAAATATAATAGGTGAGCTCAGTGATATAGAAAAACCTCCAAAAGGCTTGAGAAGTCCACTGTTAGCAATTAAAAATTCCCAAAAAAATGCACACATGCTGCTGATAGAACCCACCAGTAGTCCAAATGCCAGGGGATCTCTCCATCCACCCCTGACGGGCATTGAGGAAAACATGTTTTTTGGGGAAAAGAGTACAGATTTAATTGTTTGCTTTATACCTTTCCATAAACCAAGCTGTAGGCGTCTTTCCCAAGGTGTAGCATCCCTCTTTTCAGTTTCTACATCTTCATCTTTTTTCAGGTATTCAAATCTATTTCCGCATTTCGGGCACTTTATCCACCTTGTCCCTGGAGGTATCTTTTCAATCGAAATACTTTTTGTATAATTACATTGCGGACATGTTATCTCTACCATCGCTGAACTCCAAAATTTAGATTAGGATAAAAATCGTCAGGATATTCTTATATTCTATTTCTGAAGAAATCAATAGGTGTTTTAACCTACAAAAGATAGGAAATACACCTAAAATAGATCAACCCCTATTCATAATTGAGTGTGATTTTTTCTTTTTAAGTAAATTACCTGATTGAAGATACATTTTTAAAAATTCATAATAAATAGGTGTAGAGAGTCTTTAGCACAGAATGTCTTGAAATTAAAAAAAATTAAAAAGAAAAGGTCGGGATAAAAAATGTAGGAAATGTTCTTGATTTTTTTTTCTAAAACTTTATACTATAAAGGGTTTAAAAAAGGAGGTGATAGATAAGACTGATAAAAACTATGGAATAATCATAATCAAACAATAAAAACTTATAGAGGAGGATTAATCATGGCAGAAAAAAGTGAAAGGTCGAGTCTTGAGTTTTTAAAGGACTGGGGTTCGGGATTAACCAACTGGAGTGAAAAGTGGATTCCTGATGCCCTGGTTATTGTGTGGATTTTGACTGTCATTGCCTACGTTATGGCCCTAATCTGGGGCTTTGGGAATGAGGTCAGCTTTGGAGATCGTCTCTACGGAGGCATCGAAGCCTGGGGCAAGGGGTTCTGGAAATATCTCAGCTTTGCCATGCAGATGTGCCTGATTATGATGACCGGCTATATCCTAGCCCTTTCTCCGCCGGTGCGCCGTCTGCTTGATGGCATTGCCGGGCTGCCCGACAAGGATAAACCTGCGCAGGCTATCGTGGTCATGGCCCTCTTCTCAACCCTCGCGGCCTGGATTTCCTGGGGGCTTTCCATCATCGGCAGCGCCATTTTGGCACTTTTTATCGTCCGCCGCAACCCGAAAGTGGACTACCGTGTTCTGGTCGCTGCAGCATACCTTGGCCTTGGCTGCACCTGGCATGCGGGACTCACCGGATCGGCTACCCTCATGATGGCCTCCCCTGGCAACACCTTGGTAAAGTCGGCCATAGAGAAGGGCTGGATCGACAGCCCCATCTCCACCGGTACAACCATTTTCCATCCCTTTAACCTTATCCTGGCTCTGGTGATTATCATTGTTGTTACGTGGCTGATGGCCAAGATGCACCCGAGCCCGGAAAACACCTATGTGGTCCAGCCGGAACTCATGGACAGACTAAAACTTTACGAGCCACCCCAGCGGGCAAAGGCTAAGTCCCCGTCTGACTGGATGAACTGGTGGCCAGGCTTCAACATCATCATAGTGGTGGGCGGAGCTATCGCATTATATGCTTACCTGAAGGGCAAGCCCCCGGGGAACTGGCTCACTCTGAACAACGTTATCTACTTCTTCCTCATGCTGGGCATCATTTTCCACTGGCGACCCTGGTCCTTTCTCAAGGCCACAGAGGAGTCAGGCAAGGCGGTATGGGGCATCGTTATACAGTTTCCCTTCTATGCGGGAATCTACGGCCTTATAGCCTTTACCCTTCTGGCCCAGGTATTTACCGGATGGTTTGTGGCCATCAGCGCCTCGTCCACATTCCTGATGTTCGCTTACTGGTATGGTGGTCTATTGAACTACTTCGTACCTTCGGGCGGCGGTGAGTGGCTCATGACAGCGCCTTATCTTCTCCCGGCTGGAAAGGAACTTGGTCTTCCTGCTTATAAGACCGTCATCGCCTACGCATGGGGCGACATGATGACCGACATGATTCAGCCCTTCTGGGCTATTGCCATGCTTGCAGTAGCTAAGCTCAACTTCCGCGATATCATGGGCTATTTGATGGTCATTTTTGTTATATACTTCATCATAACTTCTATTGCTTTTTTAATTTTGCCAATACTTTAATTTTTAAAGTCAACAAAAAGCCCTGGAACTTCTTTATAGTTCTAGGGCTTTTTTTACCAGAATTTTTTACACACTCATCCAGAGAGGAACACTGTCGCCATAATTTTAGCATCGGTGATGATGTTTTTGATCGAGCAGTATTCATTGGGCTGATGAGCAGTTGCTGATATGGTAGACCAAACTGCTGCTGGAAGACCTACATCCCTGAAAAACGCTGCCACTGTGCCACCTCCAATGCCCATGGGTTTTGCTTTCAGTCCAGTGACCTTATTTATAGCTTTGGCAAGGCTAACAACTACCGGGGAATCTGCTGGTGTTGGAGGCGCACAATCCTGCCGGTGAATTGCCTCAACATCTATTTTGAGATCAAGTTCTTTGGAAAGTTTCTTATTCAGGGCAACAACCTCTTTAATAATTTCATCCACTTTATAATCTGGTAAAACCCGGCAGTCCAGATAAAAGACATCTCTTCCAGGGATGGTATTCACGTTGGGGACATTTGCCTCTATCTTGGTAGGCTCGAATGTTGACTCCTGCGGCTTAAAGAGAGGATTATTGAGATCAAATTTCTCTTTGAGTGTATTCAGCTCCACAATCAATTTGGCTGCCCCGAAGAGACTATTTTCCCCTTTTTCTGGAGTACTGGCATGACACTGGACACCAGTAATGGTAAATTTTAGCCATAACATTGACTTTTCAGCAATCTCAATCATTGTACCTTCCTCGTTGCCACCGTCAGGTACAATAATCAGGTCTTCCTCTTTGAAAAGATCCCGCCTTTTTTCTAAGATATATTGTAGCCCATATTTACTGCCTGTTTCCTCATCAGCAACTAAGACAAGACCAACTTTTCGAGGGAATGCCTGCTTTAAATCCAGTATTCCCTTCACAGCAAAATAGGAACTAACTATACCATGCTGGTTATCTTCAACACCCCGGCCAATAATCTTATCCCCCTTCACTCTCATCTTGTATGGATCATCTTTCCATAAAGAAAGATCACCGGGCGGTACGATATCCAGATGACTAAGAATCCAGATAGCCCTTCCTTCCTTGCTCCCGTTCCAGGCAGCCAAGAGATTTGGCCTGTATCCATTAGCTGCCCTTTCATCAGGAGCATTAATATCAAATAAAATATCCGGCTTGAGAAGCAAGAGCTGTTCTTTAATATAGTCAGCCTTTTCATGCTCTCCGCTTCCACCATTTTCCGGACCTAAGGCAGGCCTGGAGGTAAGTTCCCTCTGCATCTTGATGATCTCAGACCTGTAGCTCTCAATCTTGCTGTATACGTCCTCGAATCCACTCATTGGTAAGCCTCAAGTTTATTCTATATATCTGGCATTATTAGTAAGTAAACAGTAAGTATAAGGCAGTAAGCACCCACCTAATGCACTCTTACTCCTTACTGCATACTGCATACTCCCTGCTATCCTCAATCTTTTTTAATAACGGACACCCCATTTAGATATGGCCTGAGTGCCTCTGGAATAACTACACTTCCGTCAGGCTGTTGATAATTCTCCAGGATTGCCACAAGGGTCCTTCCAACTGCCAGACCAGAGCCATTAAGGGTATGTACAAGTTCGGTACCTCTTCCCCCTTTCCTTTTAAACCGAATATTTGCCCTTCTAGCCTGGAAGTCTGTAAAGTTACTGCAAGAGGATATCTCTCTAAATAGCTGTTGTCCGGGAAGCCAAACCTCAATATCATAGGTTTTAGCAGCAGAAAAGCCAAGATCACCTGTACAAAGCGAGACTACCCTGTAGGGAAGCTCCAGGCGTTGTAAAATCTCTTCTGCATCAGCAGTTAAGGACTCTAATTCCTGCTCCGACGTTTCAGGGCAGCAGAACATAACCAGCTCCACCTTGTTAAATTGGTGCTGCCTGATAAGCCCTCTTGTGTCTTTGCCATATGAGCCTGCTTCTGAACGGAAACAGGGGGTGTAAGCGACATATCTAATGGGAAGTGTATCAAAGGGTAGGATTTCATCCCTGTGTATATTGGTAACCGGTACTTCCGCTGTAGGTATGAGAAATAGATCCCACCCGTCCACCTTAAATAGATCCTCTCTAAATTTGGGTAATTGACCTGTTCCAGTCATACTATCGGAATTAACAAGGAATGGGGGAAGGGTCTCGATGTAACCATGATGACTCGTATGAATATCAAGCATGAAATTAATCAGCGCCCTCTCAATTGTTGCGCCTAAACCTCTTTGAAGAGAAAACCTGCTCCTGGCAATCTTGGCTGCCCGAGAAAAATCAAGTATATCTAGTTTCTCCCCAATTTCCCAATGGGGAAGAGGGGTAAAATCAAAGTTTCTGATCTCTCCCCACATCCTTAGAACAGGATTATCATCCGCATCCTTACCAATAACTACTGATTCATGTGGTATATTGGGGATAAACAACAAGAGTTTATTCAATTCATCTGCTATCTCGGGTAAATCAACCTCCATCCCCTTTATCTCTTTGGAGACAGTCTTCATCTCAGAGATAAGAGATGATGCATCCTCTCTGTCCTTTTTCATAGCTGCTATCTGGTCAGAAACTTTATTGCGTTGATATCTGAGATCTTCAAGCCTGACCAGGATAGAACGCCTTTTCTTATCCAGATATTGAAATTCGGAGAGATCAAGATCATACCCCCTGTTGTTGAGCATATCAGTTATCAAACCCAGGTTAGTCCGGACAAATTTTAGATCAAGCATCCTGCCTCCTTAGGGTCTTGTCGGGTTAGTCCTTCGTCCACCTTATACAGTTTTACCCGCCACCCGCCTGTCCCGATACAAAGTGGGCGGGCAGGCTTACGGCGGGTTAAACTTCAGCCACTTATCAACTACTTTGAATACATGCCTTTCGTAGTCTCTCTAAATCATTGTACTTTCCCATGGCAATGAGAATATCACCAGATTGAATCTTTGTTTTTGAGGAAGGATTGAATAGCATTTCACCATCTTTTTGCTTTATTCCAATAATGATAATGTCCATTTCCTGTCTAATACCAGCGTCAACCAGGGTAAGATTATTGAGATGAGAGTCTTCCCCGACCATTATCTCCTCTATGTTGAGTTCAAAGCTATAGTCGTGAATTGTTGACTCAATAAAATCACTGACCGCAGGTTTGAGAATAGCTTGGGCCATTCTCCGTGCACCTATGCTATAAGGCAAAATAACCTTATTCGCACCTGCAGCAAGGAGTTTTGCCTCACTGGTTAAATGTTCTGCTCTTGAAAGGATAAAAAGATCAGGATTCAGGCTACGGGCAGTAAGTGAGACGTATACGTTTTCCGGATCAGAAGATAATACGGACACCAATCCCTTCGCCCTTTCCACCCCCGCCTCTATCAAGGTATCTTCGTGTGTTGCATCATTTATGATATACAAGATATTATTCTGCTCTAATTCTTGTTGTAACTCCTTCTTTTCAATCACTACCAATGAAATCGAGTGCCTTATAAGCTCCTTGCATATAATTCTACCAATCCTGCCATAACCACAGATAATATAATGATTTTTAAGAGATTTGATTTTTTTGTTCAATTTTCTCCTCCCAAATATTGACCTGAGCGCATTTTCTATCAAGGTCTCGGTTACCAATCCTATTATGTAGGCCATAATAGAGATGCCAAAAAGTATAAGAAGGATTGTAAATATACGACCAGCAGGGCCTATATGGCGTACCTCACCGTAGCCAACAGTAGAGAGGGTAATAATAGTCATATATATGGAATCTGAAAAATTCCAACCCTCTATAGCCATATAGCCAAAGCTCCCTGAAAAGAGCATTATGAGAATGATAAGGACAGGAAAAAGTAGCTTTTTGTTACGCATCTATTTGGTATCTAAAAATGCTTTCATTATGAGTTTAAATGAAAACACAACCACCCTGGAGAATTGAACAAGGGGTTTCCAAAAATTTGTTGGATTTAGGCATAAAGCTTGTTGGGGAATTAACTCTGAAAAAGAAAAGCCTGACCCTGTTTGATAGTGCCTAAAATACTGAACCCCATTAGATTCAGTCATCTAACAGGGCACGCCCTTTATAGCTGGCTTACAGAATATACACATTTGAGCGATATATATAGCCCTGTTTAGAGTTTCTGACAGGGTTTATTTTTCAGTAGGAAAAGAGCTTATTGACTCTACAGTAAATTCGCTTATATCTTCAGGTAAGTCGCCAAAAATAATCATAAAGGGAATAGAAGAGTTTGGAAGAATATTTGTATTTACCTCATCTTTGCCAAATTTATTCATTAAGCGATTATTTATTTCCACCATAGATAGGGATAACAGTTCCTTATCACTAACTGTGTTACCAGCATAGGCAATCTTGCTTTTAACCACCTTCCCTTTGGAATCAAGAATATTTGATCTAACCCTGATAAAGCTCCTATTATCCGGGTAATTATTTGTTATTGAACCTTTCACGACGAATAATTTACCTGCCTTCTCAGAGTCTACAAAAGAGCCCTTTAAATCAGCAGGGTCTCTGTTAATAGAGAGTCTTTTGTTTCCCATATCAAAGACCTGTTCTTTAGGCAGGGATTTTTTAAATGAAGGAAAGTATTCAAAGAGGAGGTCTGGTTTAAACACATACAAGGCAGCTGCAGCCCCAACAAGGATGAGAACTATTAACAAAATGGTGATCCATACTGCTGATCTGCGCCGTTTTTTAATAACAGGCTGAGGTTTGGCTGGTTTTTTTATCTCTTCTATCTCTTCTCCTCTTTCCCCCTCCTCTCGGGCGAGGATTTTTTCTTCAACCTTTGCTGCCCTATCCATTGCCTCATCAATATCTACCTCTACCCCCTCCTCTTCCTGCTCTCTTAAAAAGCCTGAGTCAATTTGAGATATATCTTCAAAAGAAATTGCTTCTATTCCTTCCTCTTCCTCTCCCTGACCAATTCCCTCCAAAGCCTCTGTGACAATTGTTTTATCAACATCTGGTATTATATCTTCTTCTTTACCGGTCTCTTCTGGTGGTATTATATCTACCTCTTCTATTTTCTCAGTTTTGAATCCTTCAACCTCAGGCTCCTCTTTAGGTGGGAAGGCGGTAAATACATGTTTACAAATAGAGCATCTCACCTTTGAACCACTTTCTTTCAGAAGATTTTCGTCAAGATTAAATTTCGTGTGGCATCTTTCACATTCGATTATCATTTTTATTCTCCTTAAATTAATCCTTTATCTCTAAGCCAAGGATATAAGGTAGATATCTAAATTTTTCATTATAATCCAGGCCATAGCCAACCATGAAACCTTCCTTAATCTCAAAGCCCCAAAAGTCTATCTCTATTTCTTTCTCCCTGCGCTCAAGCTTGCTGATTAAGGCACAGATCTTAATAGATTGTGGTTCTCTTTCCTTAATATGTGCAACCAAAAAGGACAATGTTGATCCTGTATCAATAATATCCTCAACAATTATTACTGGTTTCCCTTTAACCGGTAATTCAATGTCCTTTGTTAAGGTAATTTCACCACTTGATACATCTCTTGGTCCATAGCTGGCTAACCGAACAAAATCTATCTTTAGGGGTATGGAAATCTCCCTTACAAGGTCAGAAAAAAAAATAAAGACGCCATTTAATACGCCTATCAGAACGGGTTCTCGATCCTGGTATTCGTTTGTGATATCCTGGGCAATCTTTTTAACCTGCTGACGAATCTCTTGCTCTGAAATTTTTTTTACTATTCTATAATGGTTAATCAAAAGATTTTCTTATACTTAATATGTAATTAATTAAAATGCATATTGAAAATTCAAGTAAATGTCAACTAATATTCATACTATTCATTAGGTTATTACATATAAAAGTAATGATGAACCTAATCTATAAAATATTTTTAGCTTACGTTCTTGTTCCTTATATCTTACTTTAATCTCTTCAAGGTTTTATTCTTCAAGGTTTTATTCTTGACAATAAAAAGTCTCATAGCTAATATCATTTCGCTAAAATTTATAGCAATGTGGTGCCATATATGAGTTTATAAGATGAGGTTATTGCATGGAAAAGGCGTTACAAATAACTAAGGTAGAATCCTATATTATATCCCTCATGGACAAACTCCCCATCCTGTCTTACTACGCAAACTCTAGAGGTTGGTCTTTTTTGATAACCTGGGGACATAGGTTGGCCGGACTGACACTTGCTGGTTATATGTTTGCTCACATTTACACACTATCTTTACTGTTTAGCCCCGCAGGTTTTGATGCAGACATGAAATTTCTACACAATTTTGTCTTTTCCTTTCTGGAATGGTGTGTTGCTATTCCCTTGATATTTCATTCTTTGAATGGCGGAAGATTGATTCTCTATGAGCTCTTTCATGTAAGGGCAGAAGAGATAGTGATACGTTTCATAATTATTCTGGGCCTTATCTATATTTTTATCGTGGGGTTTTTCTTTATAGGGAAGGCTCAGCAAATATCAGCTACCCTATTCTGGTCTATCACTATTGCTATTAGCTTAATTACATTTTTTATTGTCCTTTTTAAAGTCTGGTTGACCGGTAATTCCATCCTTTGGAAGCTACAGCGGATTACCGGCGCATTCATGTTTCCCATGCTAATAGGGCACATGCTATTCATGCATATGACCTATCTAACAGGCCATGAGAGCAAAACCATCTTAATAAGAATGCAAAATCCCTTTATAAAAGGGATTGACTTTGTCTTTATCATTTTCCTGCTCTTTCATGCAGGCTATGGTATATTCAGTATTGTTGCCGATTATATAAAGCCAGGGCCCTTACTTAAATCTTTAGCATTCCTTATTATTATTGTTATGGCTATATCTGCCTTTTTTGGCATCAGAATTGTTGTCGCTTTATAGAGGAGATATTAATGGGAGAAAAATTGTCTATAGATTCTACCCTAAAGTGTGATGTCCTGGTTATTGGCGCTGGTGGGGCAGGCTTGAGAGCTGCTGCTCAAATAGGTGAGCAAAGACCAGGGACAAAAATAATAGCCCTTACAAAGGTAGTCAGCCCGCAAAAGTCCCATACAACCACAGCCCAGGGAGGCATGGCCGCGGTTGATCCAAAAGACCCTGAGGACAGACCGATATTTCACATGTTTGATACATGGAAGGGCTCAGATTGTTCTGCCGATCAGAATGTAATCAAAAAGGTCTGTAATATGGGCTGGGAACAGGTAGTCTGGCTTGAGACACATGGCATGCATTTTAGCCGGACAGAAGAAGGCAGAATTGCAAAAAGGCCTTTTGGTGGGCACATGTTAAACTTTGGAGAAAAAAAGTCATTTAGGGCATGCTATGAGGCAACCAGAACCGGTAAGGGCATTATGGATACTGTCTGGGATGAATGCCTTAAATATGGTGTAGATTTTATTGGACAGTGCATTGCAACAGAACTGCTTTTTGAAGGCGACAGGTGTATTGGAGCCATTATCTTTAGGTATCCTGAGGGCAAGTTCCTTGCTATTCTCGCAAAGGCTACGATTGTGGCAACGGGCGGGAAAACAAGGATGTATCAGGTAAGTACTAACTGTAGAGGAAACACCGGTGACGGTCTTGTTTTGGCCCTTAATGCAGGGCTTCCGGTTATGGATCTTGAGGCGGTACAGTTTCATCCAACAGGTATTATTGGACCTGGCATATTAGCCAGCGAGGCGCTAAGGGGAGAGGGCGCTATACTCAGAAATAAGGATGAAGAGCCATTTATGGAGCGCTATGCTCCTAGTGCTAAAGACCTCGCACCTCGAGATCTTATATCCAGGTCAATTATTACTGAGATCCGAGGGGGAAGGGGCATTTTTAATGAGGCTCATAATGCTCACCATGTATGGTTAGACCTGAGGCATCTGCCTAAAGAGGTTCATGAGAAAAAGATCCAGGAGATAGAGTCTTTTTTTAGACGATTTGCTGGTGTTGATCCAGAAAAGGATCTTTGCCCTGTTACACCCACCGCTCACTACCAGATGGGTGGGATACTCACTAACGAATTTGGCGAGGTTCAAAGTGATACTCAAACCATTTTTCCAGGACTTTTTGCCTGTGGAGAGGCTGCTGCTGCCTCTTTGCATGGTCTAAACAGGCTTGGCACCAATTCCCTTTTAGAATTGATAACAATGGGCAAGGTTACCGGGCAAAGGGTTGTTGAGTATCTTAAAGATGCTAAAAGTCCAGAAAAAATCTCTTCTGATGCTGGCAATATTGTGTTCAATCAATTCTCCACATATCTTAACGCCCAAGGAAAAGAACAATTTAGTCAGGTTAGGGATACTTTGCGGAATCTTATGATGGAAAAGGTAGGTATATTCAGGAGTGAAAAACCTTTAACAGAGGCAATTGAAACCTTAAAGGAGTTAAAGGAAAAGGCGATGCAGATACAAATAGGCCTTACATCCCTTCAGACTAATCAGGATCTCTGGCAGATATGGGAACTGAATAATTTAATAACGGTGTCTATGGTTATTGCGCAGGGAGCGTTAGCAAGAAAGGAGTCAAGGGGGGCACATTTTAGGGAAGATTATCCGGAGAGGAGGAATGAATTTAATTATCATACCCTTGTTTCTATGCCTGAATTTGATAAGATTACCTTTGGTAAGCGACCTATTGACATTAGCATGTTTGATGCCAAAGGAGAGCGTTATGAATTGTTTGATTATATAGAAAGAAAGTATTGATTATATATAAAGGGGAAATAGATGTCTGGGTTATACGATATTACCTTGGAGATCAATAGATATGATCCTGACACAAGGTTATCATGGGTGCAAACCTATCAGGTAGAGGCAGGAGGCATACTCCGGTTTGTAGATGTATTACGTAAGATTAACGATGAACAAGATTCAACCCTGGCCTGGGCCTCTTCCTGCGAGCATGCACAATGCGGCAGTTGCGGTATAATTGTCAACGGGAAACCGCTCCTTGCCTGTGAACTATTGGTAAGGGATGCAGTAGAGCAATTCGATACACATACATTCAGGTTAAGGCCTTTAACAATTGCACCTGTTTTGAGAGATCTGGTTGTAGATCTGGAGAAGGCCTATGAGAGGATACATGAGGCCAAACCCTGGCTTATAAAACCAGCTCCCCTTCCTCAAGAAGGGGATGAATATCGAATCTCTCAGGAAAAGCTTGATACCTATATAGAGGCGACTCAGTGTATTAACTGCTTTTGTTGTGCAACTGCCTGTATAAGTAGCCACCATCACTTTATTGGCCCTAACGCAACAATGGCAAATATTGTCCGTCTCATGGATCCAAGGGAGACTGCAAAAGAGGAAAGAATGGATATCTTATACAGAGAAGATGGTGTTTATAGGTGTCATACTTCCAGGGCATGCTCTTTTGTGTGTCCGAAGGATATAGATGTCTCCCATTTTCTTGCACTTGGCAAGGAAGGTAAGTTTTAGTCACTTCTTCACAGGAGCTAACAATAAGCAAAAAACCGGCCGTAAGGGTTAATACGCAAATCAAGGCAACAACAGTACGATTAATCTCTGTGGATGGAAAGCAGATAGGAATTGTCCCTATTGGTGAGGCCTTGCTCGCAGCAAAAGAAAAGAATCTTGACCTGGTTGAGGTATCCCCTAATGCAGAGCATCCTGTATGCCGCATTATGGATTATGGTAAAATCAGGTACGAAAAGACCAAAAAAGGCAAGACCAGGACACGGACAAGCCACCTGAAAGAGATCAAGCTCAGGCCCCTTATTGCAGAACATGATGTGGGGGTGAAGATAAAGAATATACGAAAATTTTTACTCCAGGGAGATAAGGTGAGGGTTCATATGGTATTCAGGGGAAGGGAGAGATCCCATACTGATTTGGGCCTCAACCTCCTTGAAGAGATTATCAAAAAGATTGAGGATATAGGCCTTGTCGAGGTAGCCCCCAAGATGGAAGTAAGAGATATGTCAATGCTCATTGTGCCAAAATAGGTAACTCATCATGCCCAAGATAAAGACAAACAAAGGAGCGTTAAAACGCTTTAAAAGAACAGCTACAGGAAGGTTACTCAGAAACAAGGCCTTTGCAAGCCACATTTTAACCAAAAAATCACGAAAAAGAAAAAGAAACCTACGAAAATCAACCATTCTGGATAAGACAAATGTAAAACAGATATCACGACTGATTCCGTATCATTAAAGAATTTTGTCGGTTGAAAAAACAACGGACTATTATGAGGTAGATATATGACACGAGCAACAAATGCCCCGCAATCAAGGCAAAGAAGAAGAAAGATCCTCAAGGCAGCAAAAGGATACAGAGGGGGTAGAAGTAAGCTTTTAAAGACTGCGACTGTCGCTGTAATGAGATCCAGACAACAAGCCTACAGGGACAGGAAAAAAAGAAAAGGTGATTTCAGAAGACTCTGGATCATCCGAATTAATGCAGCTGCCAGAGAGAATGGGCTCTCCTACAGCAAACTTATCATGGGAATGAAAAAGGCAGATATTGCATTAGACAGAAAGATCCTGGCAGACATGGCTGTCAGTGATCCTCAAGGGTTCTCAGAGATAGC
>Ga0307443_1000266_pt1 | contig 34865 bp, 24 predicted proteins | sample SalMarSW160220MG_FD_202148 | JGI IMG/M metagenome (GOLD analysis project Ga0307443, IMG submission 202148) | Salt marsh sediment microbial communities from the Plum Island Ecosystem LTER, Massachusetts, United States - SW1601-220 | ecosystem: Environmental > Aquatic > Marine > Intertidal zone >... | reverse complement strand
AACACCCTCAAACCCTCTTGCGTCAACGAAAACAATAAATATATTATAGATAGTAAGCAGGGAGCAGCCAAGATTAGTATATTAGTGAATTAGTAAAAAAAAAAAAAACTCTGTGCGCTCTGTGGTTAGAAAGATTGGGTGTGGAAAGGTGGGCTCTGTGTTTTTTTTGAATTAAAATGAAAATCGATAAATACAATTTCGGCTCAATAACGATAAACGGTAAAGAATACACAAAGGATGTTATCATTTTCCCCGATAATATATTTTGCCCCTGGTGGAGAGAAGAAGGGCATAGCTTATCTCTAAGAGACCTAAAAAACGTTGTTGAGTTACACCCAAGTCTTTTGATAGTAGGCACCGGAGCATACGGAGTTATGAAAGTTCCGGAGAAAACCATAAAAGAACTAAAAGAAATCAAAATAAAGGTAATAATAGCAAAGACAGGAGAGGCTGTCAAGCTTTATAACGAAAAACACAAAGAGGAGAAGAGCATAATCGCTTGCCTCCATTTAACGTGCTGAAAAAGAAACTTGAACCCTTGAACCCTATACACCCAGATCCCTTAACATACTCTTTACCAAAATAGTAACAGCACATATTTTATTGTTAAATATTTATAATCTAATATTATTATTATCAAATACTTGTATCTTATATGCTGTATTTTAACTTTAATTCTATTGAAGGTAGAGTTTTTGTCGTTCCTTCCTCATGTTTATAGTTTTTGAAATATGATATTCCGGAAGTAAATTCTAAAAAGTCCTTATACTTCAGTACAGCGGCGAAAGTAATTCTTTTCTCTATTGTCCCGGTTAAAAAATTTGTCCCATCGAATTCGTTCTCCGGGGATGCTTCAATCATGGCATTTACAGGCCACGGAGTTGTTATTCTGTTTTCGCCTCTTCTGGTATAGGAAATCATGCTTCCCGCTTTAAAGCAAGAAAGAGGGTAAAGGGATTTAAAAACAAAGTGATCATAATCACAGCCAAGCATTGAGCCAAGAGGCATTCCTTCGTCTGAAAACCTCTGCCAGACCAGTATATTATCGTAAACCCACCTCGACATAAGATTGTAAGAAACAAAGAGCTCCGAATTGCTAATGAGAAAATCTTTGCTTTGAATTCCAAGGTATAGTCCTATATGATTTGGTTCTTTCCAGGGGTCTGCTTCATACTGAAAATCGTCAATAAATAGATCAAAATAAAACAGGAATTTTCCTCTAACCGCCACTAAATCAAGATTCCATAAAATATTAGTATTCTGTTTCCTGTTATGTTGTTCAACAAAGTAGATTGTAAGCGGCGACAATAATTCAAAAGGAAAACCCAAAGATTCACCCCCTATCAACATTGCTTCAGAAATAGAAAAAGCAAACCAATCTGTTGGTTTTATTTCAAGACGATGTATTCCAAGATATCTATTGACGTTTGTTAAATTACCGGACGAAGTATCATCCCATTCGTATTCTACGCCTTCGTAATTACCTAAACGTGAAATTATATGAGTAAAAGCAAATTTAGGTGTTTTAAAAGTAAAGCTTAAATAATTAAGCGGAATATTGGGGGAAAGCAATGCATTGTTCTCAAATGCGGGACCTAAAGAAAATATATCTTTACCAAAGGCAAATAAGATTTTATCGTTTTTGTAAAAAATAGACCCCCTTATAAAATCGGAATAAACACCAAATTTTTTTCTTTTAGGATAAAGGGAATCCCCTCCCCAGCGGAGATAAGGGGAAACTTCTCCTCCCCACTCTCCAGATCGATTCTTAATTGTGGGACAGATTTGAACATAGTTTATAGTATCTACAAACGAATGTATTGAAATATCAACAGTATTAGTATCTTCAAATAAAGGCGAAATCCCGTAAGGAAGCTCAATCTCTCCTTGATTTATCCATTTCTGAGCCCTTATAGAGGGTTCAGGAAGCAAAACAGAAAGATAACCTATTAGAAGTACAAATATCATATGGGAAGTATAAAATATACTCTACTTTTGTCAAGACCGTATAATTCTACAGGATACTCTAAACTATAAACAATATAGATATCTTACATGTCTTTATATAAAGCAATGATTTTATTTCAGTCTTTTCCGCTACCCCAATAATAATTCAAAGTAAAAATAGCGTACGATATACCTAAACTTGTAGATAATTCCTGCTCCCAAATATCTCTATCATAAAAAGGAGTCAGGTCTTCCTCGTCTCTAACGTAATCCCCACCAGTTTTCCAGTATCTAAATCCTGCTTCCCCTCCAATGCTGAAGTTAGAAGATAAATGATATTCACAACCAAAACCTATGTTAATACCAAAAACTCCTAATATACTGGCGATTACCTCTTTTTCCTCATCAAGAAGCGCCATTGTTGTATCAGATTCGTAAAAAACATTTCCCAGGGAGTCATAATCAACATATCTATAGCTATATTCTCCACTAACCGAAGGCAAACATTTCAAAACTCCTAACTTGAAGTAAGAGCTTATATTAGACTGAGATAAATAGAATTTTAGTCCAATTCTTGGAATAAATAACGTTGCAGAACCGTTTATATCCCAATCATTTTCATAGGCAAGGTAATGATCACCTGAACCATCTTCATTCCAATCCTCATAATGCGATGAATAACTGCCGCCAATTTTTAATACTTCAAGACCAGCATAAGGAACAAAACTCCCTGCTTTATACCCAAAGTAGTAAGTGCTTTTAAGTTCAGGTTGAATTTCTACACCAAAAACTAGCCCCTGCGCATTTAACATTGGCGCATAGATAATAAGAACTAACAAAAACACTAAATATTTTTTCATCAAACCCTCCTTTTTTTAATTACAAAATAAAGGTATACGAATATTATCATTTTGTCAAGACTTATTTATCCGTTATCCGCTTACCGCCATCCGCTTTCGCCCTTTGCTTTTCGCAATAAATTCATCCCCAAAACACCAAAATCCTAAAGTTACCACAAAGGACACAAAATTTTATATTTGTTTTTAATCTAAAAGCTAAAAGCGAAAGGCTAATAGCTAGACCTATACTTGACAAACAAAAATGTAATAATATATTCGAGTGATTAACTGAAAATTGTTAAAATCAACTTGGTTTTCAACTAAAAGATTGATAAATATGGTTGCGCCCGTAGCTCAACTGGACAGAGTAGCGGACTTCGGATCCGCTGGTTGAAGGTTCGAATCCTTCCGGGCGTAGGTAAAAATTAAGGAGGACAAATACAAATGAGAATAATTGACATTAAAGCAAGAGAAATCATCGACTCAAGAGGTAATCCCACTATAGAAGCCGAATGTCTTTTAGAATCAGGAATCCTTGGCAGAGCAGCTGTCCCCTCCGGCGCTTCGACAGGAACAAGAGAAGCGCTGGAACTTCGAGATAATGATAAAAAAAGATATGGCGGGAAAGGAGTTCTTAAGGCTGTTAACAACGCAAAAAACATATTGGGGCAGGAAATTGCAGGTAAGAATTGCTTTGATCAGAGACTGATAGACATTACAATGTGTAAAATGGATGGAACCGAAAATAAAGGTAAACTTGGAGCTAACGCTATTCTTGCGGTATCTATGGCAGTCGCGAGAGCCGCAAGTAATTTTTTAAATATACCTCTTTATAGGTATCTGGGAGGAACAAACGCGTGTCAGCTTCCTATTCCGCAATGCAACATCCTAAACGGTGGAGAACATGCTGATAATAATCTTGACATTCAGGAATATATGATAGCTCCCGTAGGACTACCTAATTTCAAAGAAGCAATCAGGGCAGCGAGCGAGGTCTTTCATTCATTGCAAAGAATTCTCTCTGACAAAAAATATGCTACCAGTGTAGGGGACGAAGGTGGTTTTGCTCCAAATCTTTCAACAAATGAAGAAGCATTGAGCTTAATTCTTGAATCCATCGAGAAAGCCGGATACAAAGCGGGTGAGGAAATTGCAATAGCATTAGATTGCGCAGCCTCCGAGTTTTACAAAAATAAGTCCTATAATTTTGGAGGGAAGTCTTTATCTTCGGAAGATATGATTTCCGTATATAAAAAATGGGTTAACAAATATCCCATAATTTCAATTGAAGACGGTCTTTCTGAAGCCGATTGGGATGGTTGGGAAAAATTAACAGAAGAATTGGGAGATAAAATCCAGATTGTTGGTGACGATCTTTTTGTAACCAATACCTCCATAATACAGAAAGGTATAGAACGAAATGCAAGTAACTCGGTTTTAATAAAACTCAATCAGATTGGGACCGTTACAGAAACGATCGAAGCAATCCAGATGGCAAAAAATAACGGCTGGACAGCGGTTGTTTCGCACCGTTCCGGAGAGACTGCCGATACGTTTATTGCCCACCTCGCAGTCGGTCTAAATACGGGTCAAATTAAAACCGGTTCTCTTTCTAGGAGCGAAAGATTGGAAAAATACAACGAGCTGCTCAGAATTGAAGAGGAATTAGGAGATGCCGCGAGGTTCAAAGCATTCTAAGAAGCTTCTAAAAAAACACTTAAAAAAGACTCTTTTAGTTTTAACAATCTGCGGAATACTTTTCTATCTCTTTTTCGGAGCCTATGGTTTTATAAACATTGTCAAACTAAAAAGAAAGGAAATTAAACTGAGAAGAAACAAGCAGGAATTTCTTAAAAAAGAAAAAGATTTACTCGATTCTTTGAAAAGGATAAAAAAAGACACTTTTCTTCTCGAAAAAATCGCAAGAGAAAAATTAGGTATGATAAAATCCGGAGATACTGTAATAATCTTTGAGGATAAATGATTGGGATAGATATAACTAAGGTAAATAGAATGGAAAAGGCAATAAATCGCTGGGGAGATAACTTTATAGACAAAATATTCACCACAAACGAAAAGCAATATTGCAAAAATAAAATTAATAAAAGCCAGTGTTATGCTGTAAGATTTGCTGTTAAGGAATCCTTTTATAAGGCAAAAAATCATAATTACGGGTGGAAAGCAATAGAAATCAGAACTAAAGAAAAACCTGTAATTAGAATTCTAAATGAAAAGTTAAAAAATGAAATGGAAGGAATTAAAATACATATATCTTTATCCCATACTGAAGATAATGCAATTGCTGTAGTTTTATTGATGAAAGACAAATAGTAAAGTAGTAAGTCGTGAGTAGTTAGAATATAGGGTATAGTATTTAGGGTATAATAAACAAGCTAAAAAAATCAGTGTAAATCTGTGTTCATCCGTGGCCAAATTTTCTAATTTTTTTCTTCTAAATTTTTTAATTTTTCCTCGAAGATATTATATGCTTTATCGTCATAAAGAACAAACTGTATTAACTTAACCGAAGAAAGATTTTCGATTGTTTCACAGATAGCCTTAACGGCAATTTCAGCCCCCTCTTCCAGTGGGTAACCAAAAGCTCCTGTCGAAATTGCGGGAAAGGATATAGATCGGATATTATGTTTATCAGCTATAGCAAGAGAATTACTATAACAAGCAGAAAGCATCTCAGGATCTTCGTGACGGCTTGTCCACACAGGACCTACAGTATGAACAACCCATTTTGCGGGTAATTTATATCCCTTAGTAATAACCGCTTCTCCTGTTTCACAATGTTCAATTTTCTTGCATTCTTCCCAGAGTCTCGAACCTGCTGCAGAATGAATAGCACCTGCTACTCCACCTCCGGGTGAAAGCCTTTTATTCGCAGCATTGACAACAGCATCCGTATCCTGTTCTGTGATATCACCCCTTACAATTTTTACTACGACTCCCTTATATTCTATTGCATACATATTACCTCCTTATATATAAAAGAATATATATAAAATAATCCACTCTGCAAGATATTCAAGGGGCTTTTTTCCAACTGCATATAGTCCTCTCTAAATTTTTCGTTGGTTGGGATGGGCTTAAGAAACACAATTAAAAATGTGGGTGTGGTGTGGCTTTGCATTCTCTGCGTCTCTGCGGTTAAAAAAATATTGACAAAACCGGAACTTGTTATTATAATCACAAAGTGAGGTGAAATATCTTAAATAAATCAGAAGTACCTGATGAAGTTATAAATAGGTTATATATATACGCAAGATGCCTTGAAAGTTTTTGCGCGGAAGGCAAGGAAAGCTTTTCTTCAGAAGATATTGCAAATAGATTAAACATAAAGCCAACTCTTGTAAGAAAAGACTTCTCGTACATAGGATCAATGGGGAAACGTGGGGTTGGATATAACACCGAGGACGTCCTTAAAGAAATAAAGGAAATAGCTTTTCCAAGTAAAGAAATAAAAGTGGCTCTAATTGGTGTAGGTAAACTTGGTTCAGCACTTCTGAATTTCTATGGTTTTAAGACTCAGGGTTTCAAAATAGCATTAGCTTTTGATAAAGATAAAAGAAAAATTGGAAGTAATATCAGGGGAGTTAAAATTAACGATATCAAAAATTTTAAACAGAAAGTTAAAAAAGAAGGTATAAAAATTGCTATAATTGCAGTTCCGCCAGAAGAAGTGGTTAATGTAATAAATAAAATAAAAAATTCTGCTGTCGAAGCAGTGCTAAATTTTACTCCTTCTTATCTTTCTTCTCTTAATGACCTCTCAAATGATTTTATTATTCGTAACATTGATCTTTCCTCAGAATTAGCACGCCTTAGCTATTATCTTTCAGAAAAAGAAAGCAAATAAAAAAGAGAAGCTAGAATCCACCCACATCCCCAAATTTTTACCACAGAGGACACAGAGGAAAAAAGAACGCACAGAGACCTAACCACTCCCCATTTTTAGATTATGTTATTTAAAACTCAACCCACCACACCAAATAATTAGCCACGGATTTACACTGATTTTTTTAGTCTTTTTACTATACCCTATACCCTAAATACTATACCCCATATTCTCACTACTATCTACTATCTACTTTTTACTCACGGATTGGTTATCTGGTCAATCTTTATGAACCATTTAAATTCAATAAAATTTTCAATATCAACATCACTTTTATCGACTCCCTCTTGAACATTTATAGTGGTTGGTATAGAATATACAAAAGTAGTATCGCCGCCACCAATCAAGGGAATATCTATGGTATCCGATTCCCCATAAAATCCAACATGATCCAGAGAATCAAGCTCATCTTCTATTTCACCATCATCTACTATTGCAACAAAATAAGTTTCACCAAAAGACAGCATCGTAATATTATATAAACTATCGTTCCCTATTGCCAGATCAAAACCTCTAAAAATATCAGCATCACGCAACGACACCTCATCAATTCCTTCGATGTTATTAAGATACGAAATTAAAGTTTCCTCACCTTTAATTGCTAGAGCAACTTTGCAATTGTCCGCGTAAATTTTACCGGAAACCGTTGTAAGATATTCTTCTAACTCTTCGCAGTTAATTAGAAGGACACAACATATTATTAACATAACACTCAATTTTCTCTTAATCACAATTAATACCTCTCTTTATATTTATTTTATGTGTTTCTCCGCTCGTGTCAACTACAAAAAAAGAGGAGACTGGATTATGTCTCCTCTCTTTTTTACAAATAAAAAATACTTAATTAACCGGCTTGTTTCTCCGCAGCCTTTTTAAGTTTATCATTTGCGAAAATAGCAACTTCGACTCTGCGGTTTATTTGTTTGCCTTCCACAGTTTCGTTGCTGGCAACAGGCTGGGATTCGCCGTAACCCATCACTGTAAAACGAGTCTCTTTAACCTTCAAACTCTGAAGATAATTGGCAACTGAAGTTGACCTTGAACGGGATAATTGAAGATTATGCTCTTCTGAACCGTCCGAATCAGTATGTCCTTCTAATACTATTTCGGTATCTTCGTATTTATTAAGAATTTTGGCAAGACTTTTCAGATTTTCCCTGCTTGCTGTTTTCAATGAAGCTTTATTTACGTCAAACAGTAAACCGGAATCAAAGGTAATCTTGATACCTTCACCAATTCGCTCAATCTTTGCGCCCGCAATATCTCGTTTCATTTCATCAGCCTGTTTGTCCATGTAATGACCAATATATGCTCCAGCAGCACCACCAAGTACAGCGCCTATTATAGCTCCTGCGGCGGTATTTCCAGCCTTTTTACCAATTAAACCTCCAACAACTCCTCCTGCAGCAGCTCCAATAACTGTTCCTTTCTGTTGACTTGTGGCACAACTAATACTTCCCAGAAGCAACACAACTACTAAAAATACTCCTACTGATTTTCTCATTTTATTTCCTCCTTTCTATCCTAATTTATAATAATACTCAGGTTACGCACCCTGAAAAAAAATTTAAATCTATCATTTATTTCGTATTTCTGGTTGACTTTATATAATACATACTAACAAAAAAGTATACGGATTTTTTAAATTTTGTCAAGTGAGCATTGTGGAGGAAACCCACTCTCCGAATTTAAGTACTTAGTTATTTTGTTCCACCTCATAGTCTATCAACACCTCCTCTCTTCCAGTAATATACTCAAATTTCACAGGACCTACATCAGGGGCAAAATATATTCTTATTGGTTCTTCTAAGGATTGATTTTCATAGTAAATTCGATAACAATCGGCAAATTCACCGGCAGGAACGGATACACTCTGCTTTTCTTCCACATGGGCAGTTATGGTAGTCGTATCCCCTAATACTATCATCCGGAAAGCCTGCCATGAATTACCCTCCTCAAGAGGAAGTTTCGCGAGGGTAAAGGCGGACCAGGACTGGGGTGTAGTATAAAGAATAATCTCTGCTTCATTCTTTAATAGATAATCTGTATTTATATCTCCTTCATCATTCCATACTAATCTTTGAACTTCCGTACTGTTAATGGTTCCTATACCTGAAAGCTCCAATCTCATCGTTAATGAATCAGAATATTGATATTCCCACCAGTTTCCATCTGCGTTTGGAAGGTAGTCCGCTTGTTCTTCATTGCCAGTACAGGAGTAAAGTAATAAAAATAATATTAATGATAAGAAACAACTTCTTATTTTCATACTAACCTCCTTAAAGTATAATTATAGTGAAGAAAAGATTTCTTGTCAAGGGTGTTATTTTGAGACTTCGGGAGAGTTCATGCGCATGGTGGTACAGTAAGAAAATTAAATATCAAAATGACTAAATTGGGATTTAGGATTTTGGATTTAGGATTTAGAAAAAAACTTGTTTAGCTATTCGTATTATTTGTTGTTTAACTTAGCTTTTAGACTTTGCGTTCACTGTTAGCGAAAAATAAAAAAATCCTGTTAATCCCTTTTTTATCCTGTCTAAATATTTTTGGGTTGGGAGGAATTTAAAAAAACAAATCCTTTTCAATCTGCGTTTACCTGCGTCCTATTATCTCCGTGTGCTCTGTGGCTCTGTGTGAGATTATTTTTGTGGTGCGGTAAACTTTTTCAATCGATTATTATTTCTTCAAAATCACAGAAAAGATGAAATAAACTCCTTACATAATAAAGAAGTGCCAGTCTGTTATTTCTTAATTTTTTGTCTTTATCCATTACTAAAACATTGTCGAAAAGGTTATCAATATACGGGCTTATTTTCTTCAATTGATTTATTCCTTTAATATATTCTCTCTTACCTATAAATCTTTTTAAAACCGGCTCAATATTTCTTGCCTTATCAAATAATTCTTTCTCTTCTTTCTCCTTTAGGAGTGATTTATTTACTTTACCCGGAGTTTTCCCTTCTAATATATTCGAAACTCTCTTTTGTCCTATCACAAGTTTTTCGAACTCTACCTGATCTTCCCTAATTTTCATCATAGCCTTAGCTACCAGATAAGAATCAAGAATATCGCTCCATTTTTCCGAAAGAACAGCTTTTGCAATATCATATCTGATTTCTTTGCTCTGAAGGTTTCCTCCTTCTCGCTCTATAATAAATCGTTTGATTTCCTCAAAGATTTCTTTATTTTTTCCCGCTAAAAACAACTCAAGATTCTTTTTAATCAGTTTATCAAGAGGGAAAGAAAATTTAAATTCTGTAACTATTTTCATAAAACCATTCATAGCCTGGCGCAAACCAAAAGGATCTCTGGATCCGGTAGGTTTCTCACCAGCTAAAAAACTTCCTACGATAAGGTCTATCCTATCCGCAAGAGATACAACCGCTGCTTCTTTTGAACGGGGAAGTTCGTCCTCTACATTTCTGGGTTTATAATGGTCCTCAATCACTTTACAAACCTCTTCTGATAAACCCTCCGCCCTACCGTACTGGGAACCAATATAACCTTCAAGACTGGTAAATTCCTTTCCGTCTCTTATCATTAAAGTTGTCAGATCAACCTTCGAAAGCTTTGCACCTTCTTTTAATACAGAAAGGTTTATATTATCCACCTTCTCCCCTATCCATTTGCTAAGTTCAATAAGTCTCTCTGTCCTTTGAAGTAAATTACCTAAATTCGTATGCCATTTTATACCTGATAATTTCGCCAATCTTTCCTTTATAGGGATTTTCCTGTCAACTTCCCAGTAAAACTTTGCGTCTTCTAACCTTGCAGTAAGTACTTTTTCGTTGCCTTTAATTATTTCTTTATTTGGCTTATTATTTATTCCCGAAATAAAATACGGCATGAGTTTCGAATTTTTCTTTACCGAAAAATACCTCTGATGAGTTTCCATTGCTGAAATCACTACTTTATCAGGAAGAGTAAGAAATTTTTTATCAAAAGAACCTAAAATGACAAAAGGATACTCTATAAGGTTTGAAACTTCATCAAGAAGCCCGGGTGAAAAATAAGGTACACCCTTGATTTTCCGGGCTTCCTTTTCTATTAGATTTTTTAGGAGACTCTTTCTTTCCCCGGGATTAGCTATAACGTAAGATTCTTTAAGTTTCTTTTTATAATTAGAAGGACTCACCTTTATTTTCCCCTCAGAAATTAAGCGATTTCCCAGAGTTGTATTTGAACTTTCAACACCGGTAATCGAAACAGAGATAATTTTATTACCTAACATTGCCACAATCCACCTGATAGGTCTAGCAAAGAAGAGATTAGTCTTCTCCCAACGCATCTTTTTAGGAAATTCTATGTTTTTTATTATCGAAGGTAAATTTTCTTTAAGTATTTCCTTTGTACTTTTTATTTCCTGTTCTATTTCCGCTACAACATATTCATTTCCATCTATTTTTTCTATTATTAAAGAATCAAGGGGTATACCCTTTGATGAAGCAAACCCTCTTGCCATTTTTGTAGGTTTACCGTCCTTATAAGCGAGCGCTGCGGGAGGTCCCTTTATTTTATTTACAACTCTTTCTTGCTTTTCGGCAATATTTTCAACTATAACTGTAAGTCTTCTTGGTGTATAAAAAATACTTATTTTAGAATATGGTATTTTATTTGAAGAAAAGAGATCACGCAGACTCTTTTCAAAAGAACGGGCGGCAGGCTCTAAATATCCGGCTGGTATTTCCTCTGTGCCAATCTCTATGAGTACATTTCTATCCATTTTTTAGCCGCCATATTTGCTAATTTCCTTATTTCAAGTATATAATTATTTCTCTGCTCCACAGAGAGAGCCCCACGCGCATCGAGAAGATTAAAAGTATGGGATGCTTTTATTACAAAATCATATCCGGGATAAAGTAAATTCATATTAATTAATCTTTTAGCTTCTTCTTTACATTCTTCAAAATATTTAGAAAGAGAATTGATATTTGCTTCATCGAAATTATAAACACAAAACTGATATTCCTGCTCTTTATTTAAATCTGCCCAGGTTTTCTTCGGCGACCACGGTAAATCAAAAACCGAATTAACTCTTGAAAGAAGAATAGCAATTCTTTCTAACCCATAAGTTAACTCGGCAGAAATAAGGTCAAGGTTTATACCTCCTACTTGCTGAAAATATGTAAACTGAGTTATTTCCTGACCATCCATCCATACTTCCCAACCCAAACCCCATGCTCCAAGAGTTGGAGATTCCCAATCATCTTCAACAAAACGAATATCATGTTTACTAATATCCAGGGATAAATATTCAAGACTTTCGAGATACTGTTCCTGCACATCATAAGGCGCAGGTTTTAAAATTACCTGATACTGCTGAAATTGCTGCATACGGTTCGGGTTCTCAGCGTAACGCCCGTCTTTAGGTCTTTTTGAAGTCTCAATGTAGGCTACATTAAAAGGTTCTTTTCCAAGAGCTCCGAAGAAAGTTAAAGGATTGAAAGTCCCGGCTCCAACTTCGGAAGTATACGGAAGACCAATAGTACAACCCCTTTTTGCCCAGAATTCTTCTAATTTTAAATAAACAGTCTGAAAATTTATATTAATCTCCTTTCTTTGAACAATATATATTTTTTTTCTTATTTGTCAAATAAGAAAGAATTCAGAAGCCTGAAGCCAGAAGTCAGAAGCCCATCCACAACCCAATAATTAGCCACGGATTCACACAGATGAACACTGATTTTTTGTTGTTTTTTTGACTCTTGACTCCGGACTAATGACTAATAACTCAATTCAGATTCTATGAATTCGCATTACCCTTGACAAAAAAATTCCTTTAACTATAATAAGATTATTAGATTTATCTATGCCTAAAGATTAAAATATAGTAAGGAAAAGGAGGAGATTTTTAAAAGATTATTTATACTTTAAGTTGTTTAATCCAAAGCTCAAGAGAGGTTGTTAGAGTTGAATTTTTCTATTTTTAAAGTAGCGTTTATAACTCAAGATAAGAGAAATAAGTTTATCAAATGTTCTATAGTCCAGTCTTCAGTATTAACCAAATTTGTAAACCCAAATGAAAGGAGGTTTTAATGAGAGGTGAGAGAAGGGGAAGAGAATCGTTACCCAGGTGGGTTACAGGAGGAGCGCTGGTTATTTTATCTCTACTCGTCCTTAATCCAAGTGCGAAGGCGGCAGCTACCGGAAAAATTGCTGGCGTTGTTATAGATGTTGAAACAGGCGAAGGGCTACCGGGTGCTAATGTCTTAATTGAAGGAACTACCATGGGTGCTGCAACCCATCCAGACGGATATTTTACTATCCTGAATGTATCTCCGGATATCTATAATGTACAAGCAAGTATGATGGGATACGAGAGTGTAACGAAGACTGGTGTTGAGGTTACAACCGACCACACAACCCGGATTAAATTCGAACTGAGATCTACGGTAATTCCTGGAGCTGGAGTTACTGTAAGCGCTGAAGCAGAAGTTATCAAAATGGATGTATCCTCCAGTATAATAAGTGCAAAGACAGAAGAGATAGAAGCAGTTCCATTGGTAACGAATATAGGTGACTATGTGAACTTACAATCCGGGGTAAATAACTGGCAAGTTAGAGGTGGCAGCACAGACCAGACTGCCTTTATGGCTAACGGTCTGATGCTTGTTGACAACCGCTCCAACTCCATGCTGATGGAGCCCAATATTTCTACTATTAAGGAGTTAAATATTATAAAAGGTGGATTTAACGCAGAATATGGAAATGTGCGTTCAGGAGTCATTAATGTTATAACCAAAGACCCTTCTTCTAAAGTATATAATGGTACGATTAATTTCAGATACATGCCTGCTCAAATTAAACACAGAGGGCCTTCGGTATTCGAGTGGAATAATTTTATGCTGAGACCATATCTGGATACAACCACTCTTGCCAACGGTGAGAATGTCGCATTTGACGGATATGCAGCATGGTATAATGAGTATGGTGATGAAGCTGGCCAGGACACACTTGAAAAATATAAAAAAGAGACATGGGAAGGATGGAATAGTTATGGCCCAGAAAATGGTATGACCCCCCAGCAGGCTATGGAACAATTTATCTGGACTCATTGCGCGGAAGGTGTTTTAGATTTGATTCCGGAAGATTACGAGGGTCATTCAAGGGATAGATCTTATGGGGATGAAGCTGACTGGAATGTGGATGGTGCTTTTGGAGGACCCGTGCCCATTATCGGTCAATATCTTGGAGATCTCGCGTTTCTTGTTTCTTACCGAACAGATTATGAGCAATTTGGTCTTCCGGTTACTCAAGGTTATGAATTTTATAATGATTGGAATAGCAGTTTTAAACTCACATCTCATTTAACCCAAAATATAAAAATCTCTGCCGAAGCTATGAAAGAAGTGATTTATACCCTCGGGGCTTACGCGACCGGAGAAAAATCCGGAGGAAGTGTTGGTATTCTCGAAGGAGGATCTTACGGAAAAGGAGACCCCGGCGGATTTTTCCTGAGTGGAGATGACGTGTTCCACAAAGAAAGTTCAGAATATGTCGATGGAGAGTGGGGTCTCAATACCCTCTACTACCCGAGTGCTTTTTCTCCAGCCATAGTAGATAAAAATATGCAGGGGATTTCAATCAGTCATGCCTTAAGTCCAAATACCTTTTATACTCTTAGATTTACTCATATCGATTCTGAAAATAAATGTAACGGGGTCTTTGGTATCGATACCAATCAGACCGGATTTCAACAGTTTATAAACCCTGGTGTAGCTCCGCTTCCGAAGAGGGATACTGTTACAACTTATACACTCCCAAGCGGCATCGAAGTTAAAGAGACTCCTTTTGGATATGTTTACGATGAAGATGAAAGGAGTGCTGATGGCACTGCTACAGGCGGGAACGGCGCCTGTCAGATTGAACTTTCCTCAGTTTCTACTTACAATTTAAAATTTGATATCACGAGCCAGATAAATAGGTTTAATGAAATAAAAGGTGGTTTCATTTTAAACTACGATGATATGTATACCTATGCGGAAAAGAACTTTCCGGGATACGCACGAGGAGGTGAGGCTTGGCTAATAGAATGGGAACATCAACCTATAAGAGGTGGCTCTTACATCCAGGACAAGCTTGAATTTGAAGGTTTTATTGCAAATGTTGGTCTTCGAATGGATTACAGTAATCCTAATTGTGAATGGCCGACTCTTGAAGAATATGCTCAGGTCCTAACGGCTCCTCTTAAGGATACATTAAGGTCCGACAATCCTCCTCCTGAAGTAATGGAAGGGGCAGAATATCAAATGCAGTGGAGTCCGAGAATAGGAATTTCACACCCAATTTCGGAGAACGCGAAATTGTACTTCAACTACGGTCATTTCTATTCCATGGCTCCTTCTAAGGAAATGTATTTGATGCACTTCGGTAAACAATCAGATCCTATGGCAGCACTGGGTAACCCTTCCGCTTCTATGCCTAAAACGGTCGCTTATGAATTGGGAGCTGATTTTAATATAAAAGAAATGTTCAGAGTACACCTTGCGGGTTATTATAAAGACGTAGACAGACAGACCGCCTGGGTACAACACGAGAGTTATTATAAGGAAGTGCTTTATGCGACGGTTGAAAATAAAAACTATGAAGATATCAGAGGTTTTGAATTGAGATTTGAGAAATCATTCGGAAGATTTTTCAAAGGCTGGATAAACTACGATTACATGGTCAAAACAGCAGGAACTGTTGGAAGAGAACATTACTATGAAAATCTAGCTACTAACCAAAAAGATGGAATGCAAGATCCCATCCAGGAAACCCCTCTCCCACAACCCAGAATGAATACATTCTTCCAACTTCTTTCACCCAGAGATTGGGGCCCAATTCGCGGAGGTTTTAGTCTTTCCTTCTTATATGAGTGGGAAGCCGGCTGGTATGAAAACTGGCCCTTAAGAATTGACCTGCCAAGGTTTCAGAATAACTTACAATGGCAGCCATGGAGAACACTGGATGCCAGGCTCAACAAGAATATTTCATACGCCGGTATAAATATGAATGTCTTCATGGAAGTTAAGAATCTCCTCGACTGGAAGTACTTAGATCCTAATGGATTTGGAGGCGCTGGAGATGATAAGGAATCGTATCTAAATTCACTTAAGTTGGATATATACGATGATCCGTTATTTGAAGATAACCCTACATATGAAGCTGGCAACGACAAAGTAGGAGAGCTCAATAGCGTTGACAAACCATATATTAACGATCCAAATATAACTTTCCTGGCATTCCACAACCCAAGAACGTTTGTTTTTGGCGTCAAACTGGACTTTTAATGAATAAATATAAAAGGAGGAAAGAAATAATGAAAAGGTTTCCGTATATACTACTTGCTACCTTTCTGGTAGAAGTATTTATTTGTCCCTCGAAAGCCTATGCTGATTTTATGAGAGAACTTAAAGTTAATAACGTCTGGCTTAAAATTATGGCAACCGGTCGTCAGACGGAATCGACTAACCGTCTGTCAGTAGTGTACGCACCAGTTGACGATGATTACTGGAGTACATGTCACTGCTATGGTCTTCGTTTGGGGTGCGTAAACTGGCAGGGTCCTGACTCTTTAGTAGCTGACCCAGAGGGAAGAAGAATCAGACTCGCGGGTGCGCCTTTCGGAGAGTATCAAGAATTCGAAGCCTCTGAAAAGATGTTTTCGCGTCCGGGAGAAGGTGGAACCATGATACGCAAGTATTATAGGTACCAACCGCCTGAGGTAATTGTGGATGGCACTCCTCTTCAACCGCCTGTGATGGGGGGAGAAAAAGTCGACCCTGATTACATAAATAATTTTGGTAAAAATACCAATTGTACGGCTGATGTGATAGTAGAATCTTATATCGGAACATGGATGGGTACGGATATCCATGCCAGATATCTGGTATGGACCGGAAAAAATCATGATGATTATATAATTTACGATTGGACTTTTATAAATACCGGAAATATCGACGAAGATGAAGAAATCGAGCTCGATGGTGAAAGTCTCGATTCGTTGTACATAACCAGGCAAGCGCAGTTTATGGCAATGGAGGTAGACTGGGGAACAAACACCTGGACGGACTGGTGGGGAGTTACTCAAGAACAACTTGATTCAATGCCTCTTAGAGCTCAATTTTGGTATACAATTCCAACACCCGGAGGATGTATGCCTGGCACCTGGGCACTGGGTTTTTCGTGGGATCAAATCTCAGGTCAATATAACCGCGGATATATTGATGAATCAACAAATATCACTTCGGCTACCATATTCGCGCCTAAAACCAGTGATGGTCTTCATCCCGTTGGAAGTCAATTCCCAAATAATTCAGCAGCAGACGACTCAGTTCAACCCAGAAGTAACAGCAACATCGACTGTAACGACGCGCCATTCAAGTATCATTCAGGTGAACACACCAAGGTAGAATGGGAAAATGTTTACAACGTAATGAAATATGGGGGACCGGCAAATACCGATCCTTTATATGATGATGACATGTATCTTATGCAAGACATTGACCCTAGTGACCTTATGCATTATTGGATGGGTGAACCCTTCCCTAATACATACCATAATGTTCCATCAGCCGATTTACCGGGTACGGTTCCTACTGATATAGCCTGGTATACGTGCTGGCACGCTCCGGCTCAAGCCTGTTTCGGACCATATCAGCTTGAGACAGGGGATTCAATAAGGTTAGTGCAGGCAATCGCCTTAGGTGGATTGAATGCACAGACCCGTTATGATGTTGGTCAGGCATGGTTGGATGGTACTCTTCGCTACGACGGAAAACATAATTGCCCGCATAAATGGTATGAACATCCTGAAATCTGGCAGGGAGCTCCTGACCCAACTCCGGATTCGGCAACTCTGGCAAAAGATGAATGGATTTACTCTGTACTGGATTCTGTAAAACAAAACGCACTGGCGGCCCAGTGGAACTTTGATAATGGATACAGCGCACCGGTTCCTCCCCCACCACCCGAATTCTTCCATGTCGCTTCAAGACCAGACTATATAGAACTCACCTGGGGAACTCAATCTGAAGAAGTTTCAGACTTTGCCGGATATAGGGTATACAGAGCTCTGGGTAGTTCAGGCCCAAGCTACTCGGCTGGAGAACTTATAGGCCAATGGGAACTTATATACCAGTGCGGCGGTGGAAATCCCGGCGGAGATGTGGTCTACAGTGGCTCAATCGAAAATTCATTCCATGATGCAACAGCTCAAAGAGGGCAGGATTACTACTATTATGTGGCTGCCTTTGATAGAGGAGGCGAAACGGATTTCGGTGGAACTACTGAACCTCTTGAAAGCAGCAAATGGCTCACAAGAACCACGATTTCAACCACACTTAACGCTCCGGCATGCGAAGATCTTGATAGTATTCGCGTAGTTCCCAATCCTTATAGTATGAAAGCCGGAGAGTTGGGTATCCAATTTATAGGTGAAGGCGCCCAATACAAACTGATGTTTGTTAAGCTGCCTCCTGAATGTACTATCGATATATACAATGAAACAGGAGATCTTGTTAAAACTCTTATCCATGATGATGGTTCCGGAGGAGAGGCATGGGCTGATGAAACCCGTCAACACTTCTTAACAACTAATTCAGGACAGATGGTTGTTAGCGGTATCTATATAGCGCATATAGTAACTCCTGAAGGCGAATCTAAAAATGTAAAATTTGTTATAATCAGGTAAGGGGGAGGAATGATGAAAAAACTGATAGGATTTTTAATAATATTGCTTTTAACTCTGATCACACCTTTGCAATCATTTGCTCTCGAAAAGTTGGGACAAACAGGGCTCAAGTTTCTTGATATTTGTGTTGGGGCAAGAGCTGCAGCTATGGGTGAAGCATCCACTGTTATATCCGATGATGTCAACGCCATGTTTCATAACCCTGCAGGTCTCGCACAAATGAAAGCCAGTAAGTTTGATCTGACCGTTTCCAGGACAGAGTGGTTCGCTGATATGTCCTACAATGCCGTCGGTATAGCTATAAACGGTGGTATATGGGGAAATTTTGGTTTGAGTCTTATTCCTGCCCCCGACTATGGAGATATATATGGAACCGTGGTTGCAGATAATGAACAGGGTTTTGAAGAGACTGGCCCGGTGGATGTGAGCGCATTTGCATTGGGTTTAGCATATGGACGTAAATTCACGGATAAATTTATGATAGGAACTCATGTTAAGTATGCGTATCAGCACCTTGGTTCTAATCCTATGCGGGATCCGGAAGCGGATTCTTTATATACTCAGGTAAACGAACTTTCTACATTAGCTTATGACCTTGGCACAATCTTTTATCCCGGATTTAAGAGTTTCCGATTTGGTATGTCTGTCCGCAATTTCTCCATAGCAGCAGCTAAATATGAGGAATATGGTTTCCAACTTCCACTTACATTCAAAATTGGCATCGGGATGGATGTACTGGACCTTTTTGGAGAACATCCTGGTAAATCTTTTGTTGTAGCTATCGATGCTGTTCATCCCAGAGATTATACTGAAAGAATACAGATTGGAGGAGAATTTAGTATGGGAGTTCTGAGACTTAGATCAGGTTATAAGTTTAACTATGATGAAGAAGGACTTTGTGCTGGTATAGGTATATATGCCCGTGGGATTAAGCTCGATTATGCCTATAACGCGTTTGGCGCTTTTGACCTTGTAAACAGGATATCACTTGGGGTGTCATTCTAAGATTAAGTGGTTCTGGGAAGAGCTTTATGGTAAACTCTAAAAGGAGTTGGCCATGAGTTCTATGCTGGATAGTATATAACGAAATCATTATTCTGTATTTGAGGAGCAAATGAAAATAAAAGAATGGCAATTATTCTTTTACTTAATGGTTCCCATCTTTCTCGGTGGGCTAAACTATGAATATAAAAAACAGCATGACGGCATCATAATTAGACTTAAAAGCAAAAACACAACGGATCCCAGCTTAATAAAAATAAATGTGTGTTCCGAGAATATCATACATGTTACTGCTACATCGGAGAAAAGTTTTTCAAGCCGTCCCAGTCTTATGGTCGATAAAACCGAGTGGGAACCGGTACCCTGGTCGCTTGAAGAAGAAGAAAGTGAAATTGTACTTTCTACTTCCAAAATTACGGCTAAAGTCCACCGGGAAAAAGGAACTATCGCTTTCTATAATGCGAGTGGTCAGTTAATTCTCGAGGAAAAATCAAAAAACGGTAAAATAATTACACCTGCGGAAGTTTTGGGAGAAAAAACATATCATATTCAACAGATTTTTAACTCTCCTGGGGATGAGGCATTTTACGGGCTGGGACAGCATCAGAATGATATTATGAACTACAAAGGGCACGATGTAGATCTCTGGCAGCATAATATTATCGTTGCTATGCCTTTCTTAGTTTCCAGTAAGAACTACGGGATTCTTTGGGATAATAATTCACGTACTAAATTTGGAGATATTCGAGATTATCAATCACTGTCGACGCTAAAATTATACGACAAGGAAGGGAAAGAAGGTAGTCTCACTGCCGAGTATTTCTCGAATGATGATTTCGATTCACTATTTATATCGCGCAGGGAACCACGAATAGAGTATGAATTTATTGACGTACATGATACTTTTCCCGAAAAATTCAATATAAATACAGGCAGTGTACGCTGGAGCGGAGAAATAGAGTCGAGTGAATCAGGCATACATAAATTCAGGCTTTACTCCTCCAACTATACGAAAATGTGGCTCGATGGTAAACTCGTGGTAGATTCCTGGCGGCAGAACTGGCTGCCCTGGACGCATCTGTTACGTCTGTCGATGCAAGCGGGTAAACGTTATTCCATAAAAATAGAATGGATACCAAACGGAGGCTTCATCGGACTTAAGCATCTTGGTCCGGAAAAAAAATTATATAAAAACAGTTTATCTCTTTATTCGGAAGTAGCCGACGGAATCGATTATTACTTTATCTACGGAAGTAATTTAGACGAGGTTATTAAGGGATATCGTGAAATTACAGGTAAAGCAACCATGATGCCTAAGTGGGCTATGGGCCTGTGGCAGTGTAGAGAACGTTATCAAACACAGGAAGAATTACTCTCGGTTGTTAAGGAATTCCGCAGGCGAAAAATACCTCTCGATAATATTGTTCAGGATTGGTTTTACTGGGAAGAAGATAAATGGGGCTCTCACGAATTCGATTCCACTAGATATCCGGATCCTGAAGGTATGGTACAAGAGCTTCACTATAATCTTAACACCCACGTTATGATATCTGTCTGGCCAAAGTTTTATGTCGGTACCGAGCATTATAAAGAATTCAAGGAAAAAGGATGGCTTTATATGCGCAATGTCGAACAGGGACAAAAAGACTGGGTTGGTCCCGGATATTCATCGACATTCTACGACCCTTACAGTAAAGAAGCCCGCGATTTGTACTGGAAGCAAATGAACGAAAAATTATTCGAGAAGGGATTTGACGCCTGGTGGTTGGACTGTACTGAACCGGATATCCAAAGTAACCTTTCGAGAGCCGAAACCCGTCTACGCATGCATCCAACCGCTATGGGAACTGCAGCAAGATATCGAAATACATATTCTTTAATGAATGCCAAAGGTGTTTACGAAAGCCAGCGTGAAAGTGAACCCAACCAGAGAGTTTTCATCCTAACCCGTTCGGCTTTCCCCGGACAGCAACGCTATTCCGCGGCGACATGGAGCGGTGATGTTGCGGCTAGATGGTACGACCTGAAGGCACAGATTCCAGCTGGTTTGAATTTCTGTTTATCCGGTATTCCTTACTGGACAACAGACGTCGGCGGATTTTCTGTTGAGTCTCGTTACATGGATGCAAATGGCAAAGATCTGGCTGAATGGCGAGAATTGATGACCCGATGGTTCCAGTTTGCTACGTTTTGTCCTTTACTGCGGGTGCATGGACAATACCCCTATCGCGAAATGTTTTATGTAGCAGGGGATAACCATCCGGCTTACCAATCGATGTTAGCCTACGATAAACTGCGTTATAGATTGATGCCTTATATTTATTCGCTGACAGGTATGGTTACACAAAAAGATTATACAATTATGCGCGCCCTGGTCATGGATTTCGGGAATGACAAGAAGGTCCTCAATATAGGTGATCAATATATGTTCGGACCATCACTCTTAATCAACCCGGTAACAGAATACAAGATGCGGAAACGCCAGGTGTATTTGCCCGAGGGAAGCGGCTGGTACGATCTAAAAACCGGGGAGCATTTCGGGGGTGGTCAAACAATTTTGGCTTCCGCACCCTACACAGATATACCGATTTTTGTAAAGGAGGGTTCGATTATTCCATTCGGTCCCGAAATACAATATAGTGATGAAAAACCGGCTAATCCTTTAATATTATATGTTTATACAGGTACTGATGCGAACTTTGAGCTATACGAAGATGAAAATGTGAATTATAATTATGAAAAAGGAGCATTTTCAACTATACCTTTTAAATATGATGAAAAAACACATATTCTTACAATCGGGAAAAGACAGGGTGAATTTCCGGGAATGCTTGCGATAAGAACTATTCATGTCGTTTGGGTTTCTAAAGACAGGAAAGTGAATTTGGATTTCAATATTAAACCGGATGAAGTATTAAAATATGACGGTTCCGAAAAATCCGTTAAAATGGATTAGGAAAATAAGGAGTTTTGTTTATGAAAACTAATATATACCTCAAAATAATGTTTTTTTCTCTCTTGTTATTTATATTCATTAGCGACTGTACCAGAGCTACTTTAAGGGAAAGAAAAACCGAAAACTTTTGTCAAAATTGGAAATTCCATTTAGGAGATATAAAAAACGCTGAGAAGTACGAATTTAACGATTCCGACTGGCGAGCCTTAAATTTACCGCATGACTGGAGTATTGAAGGAAACTTTAGCGAAAAACATCCGGCGACTCCGGGAGGTGGAGCCCTGCCCGGAGGGATAGGATGGTATAGAAAAACATTCACCCTCCCTGAAACCGAAAAAGATAAATTAGTTTTTATTGACTTTGACGGCATTTATGAAAACAGCGAAGTGTGGATAAATGGTCGTTATCTCGGGAAAAGACCATACGGTTATAGTTCCTTCAGGTATGAATTAACCCCTTACCTTAATTACGGAGAAAAAGAAAATGTAGTTGCGGTGAAGGTCGACAATTCTCATCAACCAAATTCAAGATGGTATTCAGGCTCGGGAATTTACAGAAACATCTACTTGGTTCATACGGATAAGATTTTTGTGAATCATTGGGGAACTTTTATAACAACCCCAGAAATAACTGAAAAAACAGCCGAGATAAACATTAAAACCGATATAAGAAAAAAATTAGAGGAAAACCAGCAAATAACTTTAAAAACCACTATTTATAATACTGAAGGAAGAAAAGTTGCAAACATTACTACTTCCGAAATAACCTTAAAAGATTCTGTTACTCCAATTGAACAGAAAATATTAGTAAAAAATCCGAATTTATGGTCAGTTGAAAATCCTTACATATATAAAGCTATTTCTCAAATCGAGCGCGAGGGAGAAATATTGGATGACTATGAAACAACTTTTGGTATCCGTTATTTCAATTTCGATTCCGAGAAAGGTTTTTTACTTAACGGTAAACAAGTTAAAATTAAAGGTGTATGTAATCACCACGACCTCGGATGTCTGGGAGCCGCTGTTAACACCCGGGCTCTTGAAAGACAGTTCGAAATACTAAAAGAAATGGGGTGCAACGGCATACGAACTTCTCACAATCCACCCGCGCCAGAATTATTGGATTTATGCGACCGAATGGGTTTCATAGTAATGGATGAAGCTTTCGATGTTTGGGAAAAGGGTAAGTGCGAATTTGACTATCATTTATATTTCAAAAAATGGCACAAAAAAGACATCGAAGATATGATTAAGCGAGACCGTAACCATCCAAGTGTGTTCATCTGGAGTATAGGAAACGAAGTTATAGAACAATGGAATAAAGAGGACAGCAGCGGTTCGGTCTTAGCTAAAAGACTAACATCTATTGTAAAAAGTCTCGACCAAACGCGTCCAGTCACATCGGCATGCAATAGTACCGAACCTTCAAATCCAGTTATCCGGTCAGGTGCCCTGGATTTAATAGGATACAATTACAGCGAAGAGAAATACGCGAATTTTCTAGAAACATACCCGGGAAAAAAATTAATCGCTGCCGAAACAAATTCGGCTCTGGCAACCCGGGGCGCATACGATATGCCTTCAGATAGTATCAGACGGTGGCCTCCACGCTGGGACCTGCCGTTATTTGATGGGAACCCGGATTTCACCTGTTCATCTTACGACAATTGCAGTACACCCTGGGGTTCGACCAATGAAGAAACCTGGAGAATCGTAAAAAAACATGATTTTATTTCCGGTATGTTTATCTGGACTGGATTTGATTATCTCGGCGAACCTACTCCCTACGATTGGCCGGCACGCAGTTCTTATTTCGGCATTATGGATTTAGCCGGTTTTCCAAAGAATGGCTATTATTTCTACGAGAGCGAATGGACAGACAAGCCTGTTTTACACGTCTTTCCTCACTGGAACTGGGATGAGGGAAGTATTATAGATGTATGGACTTACACCAATTATGATGAAGTAGAGCTTTTTCTGAACGGTGAATCTCTTGGTAAAAAACAAAAAAGTGAAGACGATTATCAATTAGTATGGCGACTAACCTACACACCCGGCACAATAAAAGCCATTGCGAATAAAAAAGGAGAGAAACCACTTACAAAAGAAATAAAAACTGCCGGAGAGCCAGCAAAGATTGTGCTTGAAGCTGACCGTAGCCAAATTAATGCCGATGGTAGAGATCTTTCATTCGTCACTGTAAAAGTGCTCGACGATAAAGGTACATTAGTTCCCTATGCTGATAACCTGATTAATTTCAAGATACAGGGAGAAGGAGTTATTGCCGGAGTTGATAACGGATGCCAGACAAGCCACGAACCTTTTAAAGCAAATTACAGAAAAGCATTCAATGGTATGTGTTTGGTTGTTGTGCAAGCAAAAGAAAAATGCGGAAACATTTCTCTGGAAGCTACTTCTGGAGGATTAAAGCCCGCTACGGTTAATATAGAGGTAAAGTAAAAATGCAAAAATCAAATATCAAAATGTAAAATTACAAATCAAAGTTCAAAAAGAAAAACATTGACAATATATAAACTAGCGCGCCATTCGGCGCTTAAGATATTTTAGAATTATAAAAAAAGTGAGGACTGACCGTTCAGAAGGACGTCTCGGAAGCCGAACGGCCATGGTCTATTGAAATCCAAGGATTTCAATAGGAGTGAGGCTGAGAGCCGAGCGGCAATTCTCTCGGTGGGAAAATTGACCGCGTTCCTGATGAATGGTTAGTCCTCGCTTCAATCATGTAGTAACTCTCAATTACTTCACGAGTTTATAGATTGCGTAACTCTGTCCAGGTGTTGTAACCTGATGCTTGCTTCCCTGGATCTCGATTTCCATTTCTGTTCCCGCTAATAGTTCACAACGATTAATGAGAGGTTTCAGACTGAAATTAGCTTTTGCTTCTTTGTCAGTGGGATTCAATATCACCAGTATCATTTCATCTTCATACGCCCTTGCGTATATAAATGGATACGTATTTTCTTTGGCATACACCGGTACAAATTCCGCGTACGCGGTTAAGGCTTTTTCTTCTTTTCGGAGTTGGATGAGTTTTTTTACCCGATTCAACAATGAATTGGGGTCTTTTTCCTGGTCTGCCACATTGGGAGCGTCCGAAGCTGTATCAACCGGCAAATACAACTTTTCAAGAGTAGCAGTTGAGAAACCTCTGTTCCTCCCTGCTGTCCACTGCATGGGAGTCCTCCCCCCCGCTCTGGGTTTATAAGCGCCTTCTACATGGGGCAATCCATAAAGCTGACGCATACCAATTTCGTTGCCATAAAAGATAAAAGGAATTCCAGGCATTGTAAGAGAGAAGGCATAAATAATTTCAAGATCTTCGGTTGAACGCTTGATATTAAGTCTGGAAAGGTCATGATTTCCTAGAGGAAGATTAATATATCCCTTGCCTTTAGTTCTTTCATATTGGTCTAGATAGCTTTTAAGGAAGTTGGTAATATCTCCTTTACCTTCTTTATCAAAAAAGCTGTATCCTTCTGAATATCCATTCAGGATTCGCCAGCTTTCTTTCTGCAAAAGGTCATTGTATTCAGAAAACCAGTGATAAAAATCGGCATGGAATCCCCCACCATCCAGGGCCGATGCGGGATATGACCACTCCGCGACCATAAATGAGCCGGGATACTCATTATCAAGAATAGTTCGTATTTCATTCCAGAATTTTTTAGTACCTTCATCTCTCCTGCTAAAAAGCTTATTGTCTTCTTTTATATGGGCATTTTTAACCAGGGCTCCTGCCATATCTGCTCTAAAACCATCAGCGCCCATGTCCATCCAAAACCGCAAAACTTTTTTCAGTTCTTCCTGCATTGCGAGGATATCCGGGTGATCGACTGGTAACATCCAGTCTTCGCAGGGTGAGGCAAATCCAAAGTTCAATGCTGGTTGGCTCCAGTAGAAATTACGCATAAATTGTCCGTTCCGTCTGCTGTAGCCTTTAATAAATGCATCTCTATATTCCTCGGGAGGATTTAACCAGGTATTATAAGTCCAGATATACCAGTTGGAGTATTTGTTTTTTTCTTGTTTGGCGGATTCCTGGAACCACGGATGTTCAATACTCGTATAACTGATAACATAATCAAATAGTATTTTTAATCCACGTTTTTCCGCTTCTTCAAACATATGTTTTGCATCTTCGTTTGTGCCGTAACGTGGAGCTACTTTATAATAGTCCGATACATCGTAACCTGCATCGTTGAAAGGAGACTGGAAAAACGGATTTATCCAGAAACCGTCAACACCAAGACTTTTTACATAATCTAACTTTTGAATTATTCCCGGCAAATCACCAATACCATCTCCATTGGAATCGTAGAAAGTTTGGGGATATATCTGATAAAAAACTGCGGTGTGAAGCCAATCCGGACAGGAAGGAATGCTATACTCTCCTGTAATCACAGCTGAATCAAGAGACATAGCTACCTCTTTAGCACCCATACATCCCATTACTATTAGAAAAAAAACAATAACAATGGTTACCCTACGTATCATTTTACCTCCATATTTTAAAATACCATATTACGTATTTACTTATTTAAATTTAACGGTAAGTTTTTTACCTTCATATAAAACAACCTTATCGGGATCCTTTGTAATCTCTATTCCCGTTCCATGCGATTCTTTTACAAGAACGATTTTGAAATTCCTTTTCTCAAGCATTCCCGGAAAGGATCCTTTTCTATCGCTAATAGTAAGTTCCTGTTTTGCGTCATCCCAGTAAAAAGCAATTGTTGCGTATATCCCTTTCTCATAATTGTAATTGTCGTTTTCATCTTCATACAATGTAAAACTTACGTCGGCACCCCGGTATATCCGAAATTCAATTGGATCAGCTTCTTTCTCTGTGGAATACTGAATAAATGGCCCCATTGGAATAATAGAACCTTTTTTAACCAATAACGGAATCTTATCCATTGGAGCATCTGCAACAATTGTTTGCCCACCTAAATGAGTTTTTCCTGTCCAGAAATCTACCCAACTGTATCCTGCAGGTAAATAAACGGCTCTTGCTTCTTTTCTTTCTTCGCCAGTCTCTTCTTTTTCGAATATGGCCGGTGTTTTCCAGTAAAGCTTCATCTTTGCCGCGCCGGTAGAGCGGTTCTGCATCTCCAAAACAAAATTGTATTCCCTGCCCGCTTCTAATTGAACAGAATCCGTATATTGTTCGACACTCGTATAAATAAAAGGGAGTTCCTCTCCATCTAAAATAATACGTTTGGCGTCATAGCTTTTTAAATGAAATTGATGCTTGCCTGCCCCGGACGGAATAAGTTTGCCTTCCCACCTGACGGAAAAAGCAGAATCGGTCATATAATCCGGTCTACCCGTATACCAGAGATGATTGATGTTTGACTCAATCTGCTCGTGAGATAAATTTTTGAATTCCGGATCTTTGTAATATTTAGCACGCAATCCAGGTTTACCGTCTTTTGTTTTAAAATGCTTGGGGGTAACAAGAATGCTGTTCTCCGGCGGACGATGAACCATGTACTGGGTTACCGGACAAACCATTAACGCCGGGCCAAACATAAACTGGTCATCAACCGAATAGGTTTCCTTATCTGCCGTAAAATCCATGGGCAAACCACGCATAATTGTATAACCATCACTGGTAACTTGCCAGGCAAGCGAATAGATGTAGGGAAGCAACCGATAACGCAGGCGGTTTATTTCTATCATTGATTCTGTAAATTCGCCGAACTCCCAAATTTCCCGTGGCGTTTCGGACCCATGAGCGCGGAAAATGGGACAAAAAGCCCCGAACTGAAACATCCGGGCATAAAGCTCTTGATAAGCCGGATCCTTGCCTCCACTGGAAAAAACGCCTCCATAAGCACCTATCACAAAAGCACCAATATCAAAAGTCCAGTATGGAATACCAGACAAGCAAAAATTGACACCAGCTGCAATCTGTTTTTTATAAATCTCCCAACTGGCTCCGATGTCACCAGACCAGGTAGTGGCCGCATCCCGCTGCTGTCCTGCAAACGCGGAGCGAGTGAGTATATAGACTCTCTTATTATCGGTCTCTTTTCTCTGATTCTCGTATAATTTGTCCATCATAACCAGGGAATAAGCATTTAGATACCGCGCCCAACTTCCGAGATGATTCATTCCAACTTTCTTCATTTCATACTCTTGGGATTCTTTGGTTGTCGCATTGATAATATCCGGTTCAGGAGAATCAACCCAAAAGGCATCAGCCCCTTTAGAAAACAATCCGTTCTTTAGATATTTCCAGTACACATCATTGGCTTCGGGAATAAAAGCATCGTAATACTTGAAACTTGCCCATCCAACCACATCAAATAGATACCCCTTCTTCTGCATTTCTTTATAAATCTCTGTGTTGGGTCCAAGCCCCGGCCAGATGGAAAACATAATGTGATAATTCATATCGTGAACCGAGTCGATCATCTCCTCTGGTTTTGGATATCTTTCTTTATCGAATACCATTCCACTCCATTTGTCATTATCTCCCCAATATTGCCAATCCTGAATTATATTATCAATGGGAATTTTTCGCCTACGATACTCAAAAGCAACATTTAACAATTCCTCACGACTCACGTAGTGCTCCTTGCTTTGCCAGTATCCGTAAGCCCATTTACCATACATGGGAGCCTGACCCGTAAGGTTTCTGTAAGAAGCAATTACTCCATCCATGTTCTTGCCATAAATAAAGTAATAATCGATATTATCACCCACATCTGACCAGAGATAAGTTTCTTTATCGTTATCCTCAAAAATGGTTTTGGAATAATTGTCCCAGAGTATTCCATATCCGCGGGTTGAAATAAGAAATGGTACGACTGCATCGATATTTGTCTGTACGAGGACAACTTTTCGCCCGCGATAGTTCATATATCCATACTGATGCTGCCCAAGTCCGTAAATTCCTTCATCCGGAGTCAGCAGAAATTTTTGCTGAACGCTGAACGCTTTTTCGTATTCATATTCAACCGTCGTAATGTTTGGTCCTCCTTTTTCCTTCAAAATGCTTTCGTTATTTGGTGTTAAATATTCGATTTTGCCGTCTTTCTTGGATATATTTAATGTAATCTTTTCGGAACTGAGAACAACTTCTTTACTATTCTCTTTAAACTTTATTTTTATAGCTGGGAGAGTATCCTGGATAACTACTAAACTTAATTTTTTTGCCGATTCACCAGGCAGCCATTTAACGACACGAACAATTTCGTCCGCATAAAATTGAGCTTTCACATTCAGTTTGCCGGTTTCCACTTGAATACCGTTTTTTAAAGGCTTGACCATTACTTGATATGCTGAAGCCCTAAAAGCTATCAATGCAAGAATTAGGGTAAAAAGAGAACCTTTTCTATTTTTCATTGTTCCTCCTTTTCGGTTATACTTATTTTTGTGTCAATTTTAGCCCACTCTAAATTAATATAATTTAAGTTTACAATTCCGTCAAGTGTTACGAAAAATCCGGCTTGGGAAAGTTCCTTAGGGGTTGTGTAATCTCGTGGTTAAAATTGGGGTTGGGTGGTGTGTCTCTGCGTTCTCTGCGTCTCAGTGTGATATTAATTTTAAGGTGTGGTTGGGTAATCTTGTGGAATCTTGTGATTAAAAATAGGGATTGACAACTGGTCAAAGGATATTATACTTAAAATAGTTATGGAGAAAAGTCTAATCAAAAAAATACTCGAAAACGCGAAAATAAGGTTGGACGTCGATGCCCAAGAAAAATTTCAAATAATAAACGAATTAGTACAATCTCTAAAAATAAATAAAGACAAAGAAGAAATGCTTACAAACGCTGTTATTCAGAGGGAAAAAATCGGGTCTACAGGTATAGGCAACGGCATAGCAATACCGCACACAAGAAGTATGGTGGTTAAGCATTTAATGGTAGCAATAGGCAGACCCATTAAACCAATTGATTTCGGAGCTCTTGATAAAGAACCTGTACGTCTTGTATTCCTATTGGTAGCACCTCCATATGCGTCCAAAAGAGAATATCTAATACTGCTTGGAAAAATAGCGGAAACTTTCAATGAGATTTCTGCTGATGAAAAATTATTTTCGATAAACAATGAAAAGGATTTTAAAGCCGAACTCGGCAAACTTTTTGGAGTGTAGATGGATAAACAACTTTTACTTTTGATTTCTTTACAGGAATTGGATATTTTACGTAAGGACAGAATAAAAGAAGAAGAAGTGGGTTTCGAGATTGATAATATTAAAAAAATGGAGGAAGCACGGGCAAGTATCGTTTCTCAACTAAAAGACCATATCTATAGGAAATACACCAGACTAACCAAGAGGTCTGGTAGTGCCGTAGTTCCAGTAGTAAACAACATATGCCAGGGCTGTTACTTACTCTTACCCACACAAATGATATCTCCCGATCTGGAGAATCAATCCGTTGTTACCTGTCCCAACTGCGGAAGAATACTATACTGGATTGACTGAAAAATTTACCGCAGAGTCGCTGAGAACGCAAAGCCCCACCACCCACCAATAATAGGACACGGATGAACGCAGATAAAAAAACAAAAAAAATCACACACAGAGAACACAGAGACAAGAAACTATATTTTTGTTTGTTTAAAACCCTCCTCACCACACCAAATATTTAGACAGGATAAAAAAAGGATTAACAGGATTTTTTTATTAACTTCCCAACCTCCTAACAATAAATTAGCCACGGATGAACACTGATTTTTTTTGTCCGAAGTCCAAAGTCAAAAATTCAAAAAGCAAGACCTGACCCCTCTACTTGTGAGAATTACGACCGTGTCAATATTATTTTGGAACGATTGTTACAATTACCCTTTTATATCGTGATAACGGCGGTTTACCTTTGTCCGTAACTTTCAAAATAAAATGAGCAGTTTCGTTTTTTTCAACCTCAGGAACCCTCACGTAAGCCCCATGCGCATTCTCCGCTCCATCAACTTTTATCAATTTTTTATAAGAACCAGCCTCCGGATAGTTAAACCATAGGTAACTGAGATTATCTCCATCAGGGTCATATGAGCCGCTGGCATCCAAACCAAAACCCTCTCCTGATTTAACGGTCATTTCTTTCGGATGACCTAAGACGGGAACTGGTGGATGATTGGCTTCTTCATAAGATTTAATGCACCAATCCATTCGGGCGGCAAAATCATTTTGAAAGTCATCTCGCCAGCGCCACAAAGTCACTTTGTAATCGGTAAAGGAAACAGTGTCCTCTCCAACCGCTCGTCCATATTCATGATGAATATACGGAGTATATTCATCATCCGCATTTGTCCAAATTTCTCTTGTCTCGGGCTCATATGGAACACCCGAACCAGAGCTTCCTTTCTTGTGCTTATCAAATTCAGGTTTATATAATTCATATCGGCCACCCCAGCCGCCCCATTCGGGATGTTCAGGTTCATTTAGTCCATTGAGTATTAATGACAAAAACGATGGCGTATCGCCCTCCATTCCCCAGGCTACATCAGGATATTCTGCTCCGAGAGGACCGTGCCCTTGTTGAATGTTTTGTGCTATCCAAGAATTGCTAATCTCATCATTTTTTATGCCTTTCACAAAGGTATTAATTGCGTTCCATGTTGCGCTGCCGTAATCATCGCCAGGGCTCACAATGTAAAACAAACGAGGGAAGTTATTTCTAATCCATATACCGCTGTCGTCCTGGTCGGAAATTGTATAAACCCTGAGTTTTGCAATTAACTTTTTAGCCTCTGTTTCGGTCTTTGTTTTTCTGATTTTATCAAGTGCCTGGGCCAAGGTATTCACGCCGCCCCAAACAGATATCCACAATGGACGCTCATCTTTTTCTTCAAGTACTTTTAGAATCCAGTCCGAACCTTGTGAATCTTTCCCATCGCCAACTCCCAACATTCCATATTTTGGCAAGCCTTGTTTTACCAGCATTAAGAGTGCTTCTTCATTGGGAAAACCGGCTTCGTGCTTTTTAAGATTAGGTTGAACCTTGCCATATGCTTTTATTACTTTTTCTATCGATTTCGGATCGACTCTATCTTTATGCCAACAAGAAGTCGTAGCAATTAATCCTTTTATATCAATTTCATTAGAATATAAAAGTAAACGAATCAAAGATTGTGTATCATCCGGGTCAGCTTCGATATCGGTTAATACAATCATTCGATGCTTCCTGTTTGATTCATCCTGCCCTCTCAGGTGTGATGAATTTGACGATTCGACTGTTAAATTATGGGTGCATGACCCAAGCATAAATATCGATATTATTACGATTGAAAATAATTTTTTAATCATGTTTTAATACAGAAGTATTATAGAAACAATACTAATCTTTGTCAACATAAAATTTCGCAAACACTAAAAAGACGCAGAGAACTTAGAGTTGTTTTTGTTATTAATTTCCGTTAGCTGTTAGCGGTAAGCTGTCAGCCGTTTTATTCTTTTCACATTTCAATGTCTGCCCTGTTGCTTCTTAATGTCATTCAAAAACTTTAATCTTTTCCGTAAACTTAGGTTTTAATTGCGACGTATATTCTATTTGAGTCTTAAAAAATCTTGGATGGCTATAGCCATACTTAGTTTCATTTTTCTTAACTACAATATCTATAGATCCAATAAACTTTTCATATATTTTGTCAAATTCGTTTAATTTAAAATCGTCTAACCATTCTATAAAATGATCTAAATATTCCTTATCGAAAATTTTAGTTTTATTAAAGGTTCTAAAATAAAATAAAGCAGCAATGAAAAAATCTGAATGAGGTAGCCATGAAGGGCTTACGTCTAAAACATTCTCTTTTCTTAAGCGAAGTTTTTTTATTGTTTTTATGATTTTCGTTGCTACTAAAATTTGTTCTGGAAGGGTATATGGTGAAAATACTTCATCATAAATACCAGCATCTTTTGTACTTTTAAAAAGTTTGGATGTGTCTTTTTTAGCAATACCTGGTTTTTGCTTAAAAGTTGTTGCTATTGCTTGTGCAGCTTCTTTTAATGTAATAACACCATTCACATGGTAATCAAGGTTATCCTTTTCAGCTTTATAATCTCCCCGTCTTGTTTCATAATAATAATTTAGATTTTTCAGCTTTCTTTTTAGCTCTAATTGTATGGTCTCGGTACCAACTAAATCAGAAGGCCTTACTGCATTTTGAGAATTAGCGAACAATGTGACTCTTCTAACAAAATTTATGTCTGCTTTTTTTTCAATTATTCTTATAAGAACTTCCACATTTTCAGAAATATCATTACCAGCATGAAATAAACTGGTCACTGTTTGGCATCCATTTATAACCTGTGCATTTTTGAGGCGAACAATAGTATCTTCAAGACTGCGGAATGAAAAGTCATCACAAATTAAAGTAACACCATTATTATAAAACCAAAAATTTGATGACTCATTTGTATCTGTAGCAGTTCTAGTAATTGCTTGATTGATTTTACCATTACCTAGATAATTGCGAATATTAATATCAAATATTCGAAAATTATATTCCCGAAAAATTTCTGCTAATTCTGATCCTCTTACTGATCCAACAATTGATCGTGCAATGTTTTGACTTCTTTCATAGGTATATGGTTTTCCAATAAAGTTAAGATCTAAATCTATATTATATTTGCGGTGAACATCCCGAATTAATGCATTTTTTAATTCAGTTACAGTATATATTTCTACATTAAAGGGAGCACCTTTTTCTTTCATCTTATTCTTAAATTTTTCGATTTCATCGTTTTCTGCTTTACTTGTGCCATTAGAAACGATTGCTGCGAAGATTACTACTATTTTAGAATAATCAAAACTGAAGTAGGCTTCCCTGAATTCTTCTGCTTTAGCTTTAAATGGTTTATTTTTATCGATTTTTTTTAGATCCCCGTCTAATAACCAATCAATCCCATTAAATAATTTTACTAACTCACTTTTCTTAACACCTTTTTTTTGTGGGTCTTCATGATATTTGCCTTGCAATATCATAATTTCCCCTTCCTTATCAGGAATGTAAATAGCATCAATTCCCTTTTCTTGATTCCCATCAACAATTGAATCTATTGCTTCCTGTTCAGTAATATCTTGATCAGATAAATGAATCAAACTCCATGCAATGAATGCTCGTTGTGGTGTTTTTACTTCATTTTGATGAGAATTATATAATTCATCAACTTGATTTTTTAAAAGTACTAATGACTCTTTTTGTTTCATTATACTTCCTTAATTTTAATTGATTACAACCTAACACAGTATATATGTAGCAAATACAGTATCTTCAAACTGCATCAACCGATTTTGCTATTCCTGGATAAACTTATATATCAACGTATTATCTATATTGTACCTTCTTTTTTTATTTTATGCACCTAACATTCGATTTCACCTGCCTTAAGCACCTCGAAAAGGTCAGGAGGAGTGCGTGGCTAGATGTTTTCATTATCGTACACCTAATGTTTTTTTAACTTCGTCAAAAGTAAAAGGTAAAAAATCAACCTTAACGTCTCGACTGCTATCATAATCAAGGAGAACATCACCATGTCCAGCAATGATAAAAACCTTAGAGAATGA
>Ga0307443_1000254_pt1 | contig 35757 bp, 31 predicted proteins | sample SalMarSW160220MG_FD_202148 | JGI IMG/M metagenome (GOLD analysis project Ga0307443, IMG submission 202148) | Salt marsh sediment microbial communities from the Plum Island Ecosystem LTER, Massachusetts, United States - SW1601-220 | ecosystem: Environmental > Aquatic > Marine > Intertidal zone >... | reverse complement strand
ATTTTCCTTTTGGGTACCATCCCGCTTCTAATACTTATTATTATAGTATTGGGGAAAAGATTTAAAACCGAAAGAGATGAAATGACGTAACTTCTATTATTTAAAACGTTTAATTTTGGCAAGAAGCGCATCTGGCAAATAAAAACCTTTCTTTTTTAATTCCGTTGCTTTCTCATAAGCAGATTTAACTAAACCTGCTCTCTCTGCCTTAAGCAGAATACCGATAGTCCCGGTTACTTTAATTCCAAGTTCTTTAGCAACATTCCTTGCGGTTAAATCGTCGATTATAGCAGTATATTTATTCCTAAAAGCAAAAGTTATAACTTCCGCTTCTCCCTTACCAAGATTTAACCTCTGTTCAAAAAGTTTTAAAATAGGTTCCTTAACCTTCCTAACTTTTACGCATTTTAATTTTATCTTTCCGAACTCGTCAAGAACTCCTTGAGTTATAATAACCTCCTGATATAAATCACAAAGAATATCAACAATTCCAAGATTCTCTAAAGCTATCAGACAAGAAGTATCTACAATTACTTTATCTTTAGGCATTACTGGTTTCTTTTTTAAGGTCTATATCCTCGTATCTTATTGGGGAAACACCTTTATGAAGGAGAATTTCCGCGAAAGTTCTCTCTGAATAACCGGCTATTTCAGAAGCCTTACCCAGAGAGACTATCCCATCCTCAAAAAGTTTAGTAGCCAGAAGAGTTTTTATCTCTTCTTCTTTTATATCAACCTCTGGTATTTCAAACTTTATACTCATACAATCTCCTTTTATATAAAGTTTAACGAATATACAATAAAAGTCAAGGAATTTAATTGCCACAAAGGCATTAAAATAGTCACTAGTCGCCCCCCTTCTACTGCCAGAAAGAAACAACAAATTACACGAATGGTTTTTTGTTTTCCTTCCTAACCCACTAACACTCTAACTTTAAGAATTAATAATTTAAAATTTTTAATTCTTAACAGCGGTAAATCGTGAAGGGTAAAATACTTATCACACATATTGTATCGCTATTTATTAATCTGGATCGGTAAAAATTTTTCTTTGTTAAGCATTTCTATAATTCCTCGCAATAAGTAGTTATTCTCAAACCGAAGCACATATTTTCGGCTTCTTTTTCTTTCTGCTTGTAACATCTTTTTATCTCTTAATTTTCTTATAATTCTGGAAATTTCGGCTGGTATCTTTTTAGGAAAAATTTGCTTTACATCTGCCGCACGTATAACCTGTTTTTTAGCCGCTAATCGCAAAATTTTATATTCATTTTCGGTAATGTATTTTCTCTCTAAAGCAAAAGTCATTGCCGGCAATAAAATTTTTGTTTCCAAAAATTTAGAATCAAGTAAGTTATCAATTTTGTTAATCTCATTTCTTAAACCGGCGAGCACATATTCGCACCAGGATAAAAGGTTATCGTTATCTCCCCTGTCCGCCAGGAACAAAAAATGATAGTATTTTTCTCTATCACTACAAAAAACAGCAGTTGGATTAATTATCCGACCACCAATGTGTACTCTAAATCCGTATTTAACAAGCATCGCGTAAGTAAGCAATCTAACTACCCTACCGTTACCATTATCAAAAGGGTGAATCCAGGCAAACCTATGATGAGCGAGAGCCACTTTCAATAAGTCATACTGCGGTAAATCTTGTTTGTTAATAAAATTAAAAAGTTCTTGCATATAAGAAGAAACCGTTGAGGCATTTGGTGGAATATGAGAAGAACCTTCAATAGCTACAATGATTTTTCTATAATTGCCGGGGTTTTTGCTTCCTTCTCCACCGGGAGGCGGAGTAAGGTTTTCGGTGATAATCTTGTGTATTTGACTTAAAAAAGCGCGGTTTATTTTTTGTTTATCAATATTTTTTTCTATAAAATTTAGCGCCTTTTCATTGTTTGCTATTTCTAAAAATCTTTCCTCCCCTACCCTACTACCCTCAATTTTTCTTTCAATGTACTCTGCTAAAGTCGTACGGTTTCCTTCAATTCTTGCCGAACCAATACTTTCTAACAGATGGAAAATACTCTTCAACTGAGAGAATATAATACGATGAGTCGTACCACCAAGGGATTTCTTTCGTAAATAATCAAGCTGTAAAACCAACTCAGTCAATTGAGACCCAAAAGGTGGTTCAACTAAACGTAAATTAATATGCTTAAAATTTGCAGCCATAATTTTCGACATTTAACATAATATATCCATTTATCTCTATTTTTCAAGTGTTTTTATAAAATATAATATATACAACATTTAACATTCCGCAATACCTGATTTAACAATTTCCTACTGCGGCACAAATATAAAAAAGGACCCTGCAATGCTATCACTTTAAGCTCATATCCAACCTATGGAAGAAAGCACCTAAAGCACATTGCAGGACTTACCCTTATAGATTTAATAACGATAATTATAGTAATGTCAAGAGGGTAAATAATTCAAAAATCAAGAATATGCCCCGTTACATTAAATTCTTTATTATACAATAAAAGGCTCATTTCTTCATTTTGAATAATCGATATTATTTTAAAGTTGTGTTCAATCTCTTCGGTTAGCTCAAAATCTTCATAATCCTTTAAATCTAAAAATAAATGATGGTTTAATAATAATAAAATCTTTGGCATTTCAATATCTTTGAGTTTATAAGTTTTTGTATATATTCTCTCTTTCAAAAGTGAGAATCCTTCCTCTTTAGCCTTAGGGTGCCATTTTGCCCTTGGCGGTCCTATATTACCTACATTATTAATTTTATCACTGAGTTTTAAGATTGAAATATTTTCTCTTTCTTCCCTAAAGATATATTGAGGTCTGGCACTCTCTTCTTCTTTTGTTGTTCGGATATAATCAATTGCATTTTCTTTTATTGTTTGTCGATGTGAAATCAAATTAGTAATTGGTTTATTAAAAGCAATACCGTAATTCCCATTCAAGTAACCTCGCTTTATAGATTCATCTTTAATTTCTTTCACTAAATTAATCAATGATATATAAATTGTCGCGATAGGGAATTTTTTATCATACAATTCAATACTTTCCATAATAGTAGTTACTTCAACAGCGTATTTTCTGTTGTTCAGGTAAAGAAAATAGTCAGGAGGTTCATCTCCAAGCTCCCAGTTTATATTTTTAAAACCAAATTTATCTTTTAGATTTTTTTCGAAAGAATTCTTACAAAGTTCTTCTATCTTAGATTTTTCCGTATTTGAAATATTCATTCCCTAAACTCAATCACTTCTTCATTCCACTTCGGGGTAGATTCCGTCGATTTCTTTTTGTACTACAATGGTTTTCTTCATAGATAATCATATATATGTTTCTTTTAATCCCTGACTCCATGGTAATATTATATCCCTCTAACAATCTAATTAGCTTTCGACATTCTGTGTCCCCAATGACGTTATATTACACTTAAGTCGACCATCACTTTTATCAACATTATTTCCCCATTGAAGTGGACGAAGATTACTTATAGAATCAGACCCTCCAGGCGAGATATGATCTATTTCCCACCCATATTGAGAGTTGCGGTTACCATATTCATCGCGAGCAATCCATGCTTCGCATTCATCTTTTCTCCATTCATTGGGATCATTACTTGGAATTATTTTCGCTTTCTCCCAAACTTTTTGAATTATTTCATAAGAGTACGACATTAAATCCCTCCTTTTTTAGAATTAATTAAAAACCAATTCGCAAACAATGACATTTCAAGGCTTTTAACATCTTTAAATCTTTCCTCAATTAATCCCCAAAATCTCTCATTGTGTTTTTTCTCAATCAAATGAGCAAGCTCATGATAAATTATATACTCAATTAATTTTTCCGGTAAATATTTCATCATTGTATTAATAGTTAGATTTTTCTTGGGGCTGCAGCTCGCCCATTTGGTTCGCATTTTTCTGAAAAAAACTTGATTCACATTTACGTTTAAATCTTCCGAAATCTCATCTGTAATATAATTAACAATCTCTCTTAATTCTTTTTCATTTCTTTCCTCTAACTCTTCATCATCGGAAGCTTTTAGACAATCTTTAATAAAATTCTTTTTCTTTGTAATCCATTTTCTATGTTTTTCTAATAGATCTTTTGGCTCTTCACCAAAAGGTAATATAAGTTCCAATTCTCCGCTTTTAAACTCTAGCCTTGGATACTTTATATCTCTGTACTTTACCTCGTAATTTATCTCTTCAAGTGCCATAATTCATTATATTTTTCATCAGTTTATTATAAAGAGCATCAATATCTTCAAGTGAAAGATTGTACTTGGTCTTGAAACCTCTTACGAAACGTCTCACATCCCGTTCTATCCCTTTTTTCGCGGTAGTTTGCGTAGCCCAGCCGGAAAACATAGATTCCTTGATCTGGGAACTTAACTCTTTAACTTTATCCACTAATTTCTCATCCTCTCCTAAATCTTCTTCTAAAGATAGGAGCATAGCATATTCAACGTCCCCTAACCCAAAACTTCTTTGTTTGCTTTTCAACAGATTCATTTCATTTACTACGCTCACTCCCTCAGAATATATAAATTCATAATCTTTAGTCTTCTGTTCCCATAATTTCATCATTTTCTCCACTCTATCGACTAAAGACTCATATATAGGACTTTTATGTTTATCGACCAATACCATTCTTTGTAAGGTAAATAATATATTAGCCGCTTTTTCCTCTTTGCTTTTGACCTTTTCTTCAAGTTTTTCCAGGAAATCTTCATCAAATTCAATAATTGGCAATTCTTTATCTAACTTCTCTATTTCAGTGGATTTGTGTACGAATCTTACTGTTTTATCATAAAATTTCTTAGTATAAAAATCAACACTCGTACCCTGTCTTATGACAACTTTCATATAATAAGTATAAATTGCTGTAATCCACTTATAAATATCAAAATATTTAAGTTTGATTTCATCAGGTCCCAAAAGTTCAAAAAATTTTCTTAAATTTCTGTATTTTTCGATAAACTCCGCTTCCTTTTTAACATCAGAAGTCAAAATTTCTACCGCTTTTAACAAAGTTTCCCGTTCATAATCAAGAGAAAGATCTCCAAACATATCTTCTATTTCTTTTATCAATAAAACAAATTCCTTTTTCAAACTATCATAATCTGTTAAGACATCCTTTATTTCCTCGGTACTGTAGATTTCAAGAGCGCGCTTAAATTCTTTTAAAATACCGATGTAATCGATAATAACCCCTGCTTCTTTTAAATCCTTATAAGGTCTATTTGTCCTCGCAATCGCCTGAAGAAGTCGATGCTCTTTCAGGGGTTTATCCAGATACATATACTGCAAAATCGGAGCGTCAAAACCGGTAAGCAACATATCGGTAACAATGAGAATTTTCGGATATTCACTTTCCTTAAAATTCTCGACCACTTCTTTTATAATATCTTTAAAATCTTTACCACCGTATCTTTCCCTTGCTTCTCTTACATAAGACAAAATATCTTCTCTTTCACGGGAAGGAGTCATCACAACTTCCAAATATTTTTCAGGTAATAATTGCGTAAGTTTTTCATAATAGGTTTTACAGGCGTTCCTGCTTGCCGCGACAACCATCGCTTTAAACTTCCCGTCTGCGTTTTCCTTGAAATGACCGGCGATATCCTCCGCGATTGTTTCTATTCTATCTTCATTTTCGAGAAACACATTTACGGGATTCAATCTCTTTTTCAGTTTTTCTTCTACCGCGTCTCTTGTTTCTTCCGGAATCTCTTCCAGTTCCACCTCAAGAAAAGTTTCTAAAAGGTCTTTCTTAAGATGAAGATGTTCAAGTCTCGGTTGATAAACTATTTTAACGGTAAAACCATCTCTAATTGAATCGATGATAAAATACCTATCTAAATATAAATCATCCGGCGGGTAGCCGAATTCCCGATATGTATCCCGCCCATGCTTTGGTTTCGATATCGGCGTTCCTGTAAGTGCAAAAAAGAAAGTATTTTTTAATATCGCTTTCATTTGAGAGGCAAGGGTACCATACTGGCTTCGGTGCCCTTCATCCACAAAAGCAATAATATTCTTTCTTGTCATTATTGTCTTTCTCTTTTTTGAAACGGTTTCTAATTCTTCCTGTAATTCTTTTAATTCTTCGGGTCTGAATTTATGTACAAGAACAATAAATATTCCCCTTTTACCTCTGAAATCGTCATAAGACAAAACTTCCTTAAGCTCTTCTATCGACCCTATAATTTCCGGTTCTACAATATCCAGAGAAAAAAATTCTGTGTATAATTGTTCTTCAAGTTCAAGTCTATCCACGATAAAGAAAATAGATGGATTTTCGAGTTTATTAGCGTAATACAACTTATGAGCCGCGAATATCATTGTCAGGGTTTTTCCACTTCCCTGCCAGTGCCATACAAGCCCTTTATCTTTCTCCGTTTCACCTTCGAGATTTCTTATAACTCTATCTGCCATCTTATTAGCAGCCCGGTACTGCATATACCGGGTGATTACCTTCTCAGGATTACTGTATTCAATCCGGTAAAACAGAAAATCTTTGATTATATTAAGAAGTTTATCTCCCGACAGCATTTCGATCATCGAATCTATCGAATCTTTTTTATCTTCTCTCCATTCACTGATATTTACGTCATCCGACCAGGGAACTATGGGAAAATATTTCGCTTTACTTTCTGCGGCGACGCCTATCTGAACATATTTAAATAATTCAGGGATTTTATCTTCATAATCTTTTATCTGTTTATACGCGTCATACCAGCTCACCCCTACTTCCGCCGGATTTTTACATTCGATATTTGCGAGAGGTATTCCGTTTATATAGAGCATTATATCGGTTCGGATACTATCTCTACCTTTATAATTTACCTGACGAGTTACAATAAATTCGTTATTTCCAATCTCATCATAATCGAATAGCTTAACAAATTTAACCACTCTATCCTTTTCAAACTTCACAGGAATTCCGAATTTATAGAAATTTAAGATTCGTTTAGCCCCTTCATGCCCGCTTCCGGTCAGTTTTAATTCGTTAAGAACCTTATTTATCTCTTCATCACCGACACTTAAATCCTTATTTATTTCTCGTATAGTTCTTATCAAATTTCGTGTTAGTAGAGGTTCCTCAAAACTTTCCCTTTCGAGTTCATCGGAAGGAACAAACTGCCACCCTTCCTTTTGAAGTTTCTCGATTATATGATCTTCGACTAGGGCTTTCTCAGAGAATTTTTTACCTTCCATAATATTTTTTCATCTCCTTCATACCTTCAAATACAACCTCTATAAGCTTTAAATCATATTTATAAACGTAGACAATATCGTTAAATTTTTTAATAATAGGAGAATCATAATCAAATAAATTTTTAGGTATAGAGTCTTTCTGGATATCAGGATACCTTGAATCAACTGCCCCCATTAAGGTTATTAGCGATAATATAATCAAAGATAGAAACAATGGATATAATAGATGAAAAAAGTGCAAGAAATTACGTAATAATTTAATAACCTCATTTCTATCTTCAAATTTTTTATTCCCTCCCTCTAATGGATATTCTTTGGACACTAATTGAATAAACCAAATCAGTTCCTCAATATCTTTTTCCTTCATAATCTTTTCAACTCCATTGTTCTTTAGATAATCAATATTAATTACCGAAGCATTAATTAAATTTTTCATAACATTTATTTGCTCTTCCAACTTTTTCTCTGAAGAACTAATATCAAAACTAATTTTCACTAGCTCTTTCTCATTTCTTATTTCGAGATCGATCTCCTTATCTAGATCTTTATCAAAAAATTTACTTTCCTTTAACTCAGGTATTTTTTCTATCAATTTCTCGTTTTCCTTTTGAATTTCTTTTTCCTTTTTACTAAAGAGCTCTATAACCTTTATCGGATTATGTTTTATGAATCTTTTTAAATCCTTGGATTCAGCAGCTCCTATTTTAACGAATAAAGACTTCGAAGCCTTCTCAATACTCTGTTGTAAAGAGAAAATTGCTTGTGGATATAAACTCCTTTCAAACAAGATTTCCGCTGTTTCTAAATCCTTATTTGCTATATCAAAAAGCTCTTCCGCAATATCCATATTTTCAACCCTTTCCTATTGACAAATTATTTTCCAACATTATATTAATAGCGTTCTACTAAGGTAGAACAGAACCAAACTTCCCTCTGACCCTGTCAGAGGGACTTTTATTTTTAGGTTTATCTATAATATAATCTTCGACAATTATTTTTTCGGTAAAAGCCATAGCATTCCTTCAATCCCTCAGGAGTTTGTGCCAAATATTCTATCCACTTCCTTAACAAATTTAGATTCTTATTCTGTAATCTCGAAAGTTCTTTAAGATTTAAAACCAAAGGATGATTTTTATTATAAAAGTCTAACGGATTGCAATCTTTTTCAATATATCTTGTTTTTATAGCGAGAGATTTAGTTAAAAACGAAATTAATATTAAAGATATAATTAAGTAAAAACTTGTAGTCAAAAATGGAATCAATATTTTTTTGAAAAGGTCAAATAATTCATCAATTACTTTTGTAATCTCTTCACCGTCAAACTTATCGGATAAACACGAATAAAGATTCAGTGATTCAAAAAATTCTTTAAATGTCTCCACTATTTCAGATTTCTTTTCATCTATTAAATTCTTATATAACTCACTGTTTTTTCCTTCTCTGTTTATTTCTATAGTCTCTTTATAATAATTATTTAGAGCTTTTATTACATCTTTAATTTCCTTATCGTCATTCTGGATTTCCTTAGATATTTGGAAAGATTTTCTTATTACGCCTTCATTCTTCGCGCTGTAAGATTTTGAGAGTATATCAATAAATCTCGTTTCCCCTATTTTAGGAAAATTTGATTTTATTTTAGCTATGTTATTACTAGACTTTTCATCACCAATCAAAACAAAAATATTTAGAGGATTATGAGAAATATCCTTTTTCATTTCTTTATAACTAAATAGACCCATAGAATAAAATATTGTTTTAAAAGCTTTTTCGACACTCTGTTGATAATAGAAAAGTGCTTGCGGATAGAATTTATCTGAATATAAGCACTTACTCGCTTTTAAATCTCTCTCGGCAATATTTAATAATTGTAAACCCTCGTCAACATTAAATTCAATCATACTTTTACCCTTTTCCTCCCCGTCAACAAATCCTGCATCAATCCCTTTTTTATCCTTTCCAATTTTTCTTTTCTTTTTTTCTCCATATCTATTTTTTTATCTACAGTAGAAAGAATTTCTACGATTTCTTGTTGTTCCTTTTCACTTGGAACTAGAACCTTTAATTTCTCTATTCTAAACAATGCAAGCTTGGGTTGAGTTGCCTTACCAGTAAATCTGTTTATTTGATTTTGTAAAATATGTGAATTTAGAACAATTACCAAGTATTCTTTCATCACTTTTTTAAGATTATTCAGTTTAGCTGCATTTTCTGTTAAGTTCGCACCATCTAACTCCGGAGGTATTAAACCCGCTAGTCCTATTGTACCAGCAATTGAGATATAAACATCTTTCGAACTTATTGTATATTTCTTTATTTTTCGATAAGTCTCCGGCAATAAATACTTAACATCCGAAACATCGACTGAGCCATTTTTAAAATCGACAATACGAATATATGGATAGTTTGTTTCAAAATCAACCAAACTATCTCCTTTCGGTAACCTCTTTCCACCTTTAACATCTACTAATTCTTTTAATTTAAAAACTTCCCATTCCTTCGGAATCCTCCCAATCTCACTATCCTTAAATTCTCTTTTTTCTTTTCCCTGCCTACCACCTACCACATACCGCCTACCATCTTCCTTTCCCTGCCTACTACCTACTACATACTGCCTACTTGCCGGTATTCCTTTTGTCAAAAGTTTCTGCATCAATCCTTTTTTTAGTCTTTCTGTTCTTTCTATAGCCTTATCGACTTTTTCTATAGCCTCATCCACAGTGCCCAAAATCTCCGCAATTTTTTGTTGTTCGGGGAGAGACGGGAAAGGTATTTTTAATCGCTCAATAGCTCTAATAGTTAATGTTTTTCTTGTAGCTCCAGGAGATGAAATCTCCATAATTTTTTTATATATCTCAGTATTAAGTAATTGTTCTAAATAATTACCATTTATTACTTTTTTTAATTTTAATAATGCAAGACCAACGAAAATACTAAATTCGTAATCCACATCAATTAATTTAGTCCTACCTATTGTTCCACATTTTGAGATCAAAATATCATCTCTTTCTGGATTACATCTCTTTTTTAATTCGTTGTGTTCTTCTTCTGAAATATACTTTCTATATTGCGAAAAATCAAAGTCTTCCTTGAAAGGCGTGATATTTTGGGTGGAAATAAAAGGAATACCTTTATCTAAGTATTTAGGTGTCTTATGTGTACCATCTGTTATCTTAGTACATACATCCTTCAATTTAACAACTTCCCAATCTTCTGGTATTTTACCAATTGAAGTCTTTTTATAACTTGAGTTTGCTCGTGAATCAATCATTTTTATTTCCTGCTCATTTATCAATTGACCTTGCAGATTTTTCAAAATATGTTATATTCATAATAAGGTAGGAGAACAATAACGATGAACGATAAAATTACAGAAAAAGACCTCTATAATGACTTTTCGGCTATTGAGAAACTCATCAAAGAATGGGAATTTTTTTATCTTGAGCCTATTTACCAAGACAACACTAAAGACGAAAGTACTCCTACTATTACTGAGCCCAATTTTATTTACGAAATCCATACTTCAACTTAAAATTCCTATAGTTTGAACCTGAACATTTATACCACCATTGCGAGATACAAAATATTTAGCAAATCTTTTCCCCTGAACATAATTTTCGCCTCTCATATATAATTCCCAAATCAAATTCCAAACTTCAGAATTTTTATCTATTATTTCTACATCTAATCCATAATCAACTACCTTTTGCGCACGAATAACTCTGCCATGCGATAACTCTTCCCCTATTTTTATAAATTTCTCTATAATCTCTTCAATTTCCTCTTCGCTTTTACCTTTAAGCATATACTCTTTGAGATTCTCTTTCGCAATAGTTTTAGATAAATCTCTTGCTTTTAAGCATACTTGTATCCAAACAGGGTCTATTCTTTTCAATAATTCTATATATGGATGAGGAGGCTTTCTGTTCGCAATAGCATTTTGCGTCTCATTAATAAGATTTAAATAAGCGTCAATGTAGGCAGCTGCTGGACGAACTGTTTGCTGTTGACCAGTTACGGCAAGCATTTGAGGGTCTATAGGCCCAAGTTCAGAAGTTTCACTCATAACTATTTTATCTGCCCCCATTGCTATTAGAGTAGCCGCACTCATTGCTGTTTTAGGAATTATTACTCTGAATGAACTGGAGTAACTTCGACAGGTCAATATAATTTTTTCTGCTGAAGTAGGACTCCCACCAGGGCTATGTAAAATTAAATCTAGTTTATAGTCATATTTTGTCAAATCTATAGATTTCAATAAGTTCTCTATAATAGTTGCATCCTGATCCAGTACAGTACCTGCAGGATGAGAGAAAAAACTTATGTAACCAATAACATTTCGTTCTAATTTCTTTTCTATATTTTGAATAAGTTTATTATGGACTGTCCCTTCATTTTGAATCTGATCCATAAGCTGTAAGCCAAAGCCCTTAGGTTCCTCCTTTTTTTTACTTGTTTCAGCCATTTTTCACCTCCTAAAGTTAATCAAAGAATTATTTATTTTTTTAAAACCATATCTTTCTGAAAATGATTTTTTATTTTCTATCTTATCCTCCTATCTACAACCTACTATCTACTACCTACTTTTCTTCCGGCTCCATCGACCCTCGACTCTAAAGACTCATATCCATATCTCTCCGAAAATGATTTTTTATTTTCTATCCTATCCTCCTATCTACAACCCACCATCTACTACCTACTTTTCTATTCGTCACTTTCGCCCCTTTGACATTTTTCAAATCGACTTAATCGTGAACCTAATCGTGAACCTAATCGTGAAGTATTACGCCAATTCATAATGAACACTTCTACCTTTCCCTTCTTGTTTCAAGACTTTTAGTTTCAACAGTTTTTTTATTTCATCTAAAGCCGCACGATTTGACAAGCCAAACACCTTTTGCATATCCCGATTTGTAATACTGCCATGTGCATTTATAAATTCAACAATCTGCATTTGCCGCTCTGTCAAAGCTATTTGACCTTCCTTAGACTTTCGCAACCGTTCACTGCTAAGACGGATTACACGTGTCTTTACTTCCTTAACACTAACATAAACACCTTCAACAAAATATTCCAGCCATTTAGTTAAATCCAGTGTCGCTTGATTAACAGTCTGAAGCGCTTTATAATACGCCTGGCGATCTGAATCATAATAATCATCAAGCGCGAAAAATTGTTTTGTATCAAATCCACGGTTGTACAGAACCCAGGTTGCAAGCACCCTCGCGGTTCTACCGTTGCCATCGATAAATGGATGTATACGCACAAATTCGTAGTGTGTGATACCGGCTAAGACTATAGGGTCAATATCTCCGGTATCTCCGGAATTAATCCACTCTGCTAAATCTTTTACCAGTTTCGGAACATCCTTGTTTTTTGGCGGTCTAAAGTAAACCTCCTGCGTCAAGGGGTTAGCTACAACCACATAGCGCTTACGAAAAACTCCCGAATCTTCCGGAAGCGTAAGAGTATCTTTTGTTATTTTGCGGTGTATCTTTAAAATGTCGTCAACAGTAAGTTTCTTCCCTTTGACAAGAGTATTTATTTTTCTAAGCACCGATAGGTAGTTAAGTACCTCTTTTTTGTCCTTACGTGTAGCTGTAATTTTACGACCTTTCTCAAGTTTACTAACCTGTTCAAGATTTAATCTGTTGCCTTCGATATGGGTTGAAGAATGAGCTGATCGTATAATTGCTTCACGGCGCAGGGCAACTTCCCATTTTGGAACCAAAGGCGAATTCAGGATAACTTCACGGGCGGCAGCTATTTTGGAAAGCAAATTTACAATTCTGTGGGTGTATTTGAAGTTGGGCTTAAACATAATATTTACACCTTCTCTTTAGGTGTCATACTAAATTCTTTTTTATTCATTCTTATAATCCAATTCGGTAAGGTAATTTTCGATTTTTTCGGTTACTTCACCGATTTCCTTCTCAATTCCATCGAGCTCTCCCCACTCCTTTGCAATATCGATTTCTTCAATTTCTTCTTCAGGATACACGTAAAGTGTAACATTTAAATTAAAATCATTTTCTTCTATTTCTTCTATCTCAACAGCTCTTGAAAAACCTTCTATCTCTTTAAAATTTTTGTAAGCATCCGCGATTTTCTTCTGGTTTTCTTCGCTTAAGCGGTTTAATTTCCTGACTTCTGGGTGCTGTTCATACTCTTCACTCGCATTAATAAAGTAGACTTTCCTTTTTCTACCGTTTGGTTTGTTCTTGTTAAAAACCAATATCGCGCCCGGAGCACCTGTGTTGTAGAAGAGCTTCTCAGGTAAAAGTATGCATGCTTCAAGAAGGTCGTTTTTTAAAACATTAGTTCTTATAACTTTTTCTTTTCCGCCCCTAAAAAGACACCCATTATCTATTACAATACCTAACCTCCCTTTTTTAACATCAGTCGAGGCTAACATGTGTTGAATCCACGCCCAATCAGCCGATTGTTTAGTGGTAAAGCCATAACTGTACCGATCCTTCCAGAATTCTCCTTTTTTTAGTGTTTCTTCGTGGTAGCCGTCCTGATTCCATGGAGGATTGGCTATAACTATGTCAAATTGCTGTAATTTTTCACCATCTTTAAATTTCGGGTATAAAAGAGTATCACCGAGGACTAATTTAGCGTTCCTGATATCGTGAATATAAAGATTCATTTTTGCCAGAGCAAGAGTTTTGTAATTAGCCTCCTGCCCAAAAAGGAAAAGTTTTTCAGCGTCTTTTTTAACGAGATGCTGATACGATAAGATTAGCATACCCCCTGAACCGGCAGCAGGGTCATAAACCTTTTCACCCGGTTTTGGATCGAGCATTTCCACAATCAAACTTATAACCTCTCTCGGCGTGTATACTTCCCCTTCTTTCGCTTTCTGAGGAGCAAAATACCTCAATATCCACTCATAAGCATCACCAAGAATATCCGCCGACACATGATGTAAAGACTGAGAGCTGAATAGCTCGACAAGCTGACGCAAAATTTCTGAATTTTCCCTATTATTTGTAAACTGCACAAAATCGGCGTTCTCAAAAACATCCTTTAATTCCGGATTTCTATCGGCTAACTCTTTCATAGCCATAGAAAAATTCTCCGGAAGTTTAGCCGGATCGTTTCTAATGTTTTCCCATAAATATTTTTCCGGTATATCAAAATCATGATAAGCTGAACTTTTTGCTTCCTCTTTTGCTTCTTTTTTACTTAATCCATCATCAAGAGCTTTTTTATACTCCGTTTCAAACTCGCCCTCCCACTTGTCGCAAATCCTCTTATAGAAAAGAAGCACAAGAATAAAAGTATAATCGACCCTTGTCCGTATCAAATCCGCCGCTTTTTTCAAAAAGGTCTCAAGATCTCCTCGACTCAATTTACCTTTTTCCGTAGTTAATGTCTCAGAAATCACTTCCTCTTTACTTTTTAAGGTATAAATTCGTTTCCTCGCGTCTTCTGGGTCTAATTCAACTTCCAAAAAACCCGCTTTCCGAAGTTCCGACAATGCGATATTCACCTGTTCGGCACTGCCCGCTGTATCCTTATGCTGCGCCAACACCTCAAAAGCCTCATCAGCCCTAAAAGACTTCCTTTCAAAATTCTCCCAGAGCACATTATATCTATTCTCAATCCAATTTTTTAATTCCTTCATTATACCTCTCCCATCAGTTTATTACATAAAGCTTTTAAAATTTAGGTTTATGTATATAACTATATTATATCAAAAATGCGAGGATTGTCAAGGGGGCAATTGATATTTCTGGTATATTTTTCTTCCTTGACAATTATTGTTTTTTCTGGTATACTTCATATATCAAGTTAAAGGAGAAATTATGGACAAAGAATTATTAAGAAAACATATTCAAAAATATCGTCAAAAATTTAAAAAAGATCCCGAAAAATACAAAAAAGATTTTCTTGAAAGAAAAGAGAGAATTGATTATTACCAGTCCTGGACAAAAGAAAAAATTTCACAAATGAAGGAAGATGATTTGTTCGAATATATAAGTAAACTGTGGTCGATGCTAATCTGGGGAAACAAAAGATACGTAGTTGATAAAATAATTCAAGATAATGGCCTTGATAAATTTAAAAAGGAATTAAGTGAATTACTCTGGAGTTCGGAAGATGTAGAAAAAAGATGGGATAGATTTAGAAAGGAAATTAAAGGCTTTGGTTATGCTACAATAAGTGAAATCTTATCTCATGTTCATCCGAAAGAATGTATGGTATGGAATAGGCGCGCGTTGGTTGCATATAATTATCTTGGAATTGAGGATTTACCTGTTTACGATTACCAATGTACCGGTAAAAGATATAAAGAATTATGTAAAATTTCAAAAGAAATTGCAGAAGAATTAAGAAAAGCAACTATTGATGATGTAAATTTATTGACAGTTGATTATTTTATTTGGGATGAATTACAAGTCGAAGATAACTTAAGTAAAATCAAACTTGAAAAAGAAAAGAAAAAAATAACAGCAAAAGAGATAAAAGAAGACAAACAACATTTTATCCATAACGAAATCAGAGATAAGATATCCGATATTGGAGGATGGCTTGGTTTTAGTACGAAAATAGAGACAAAAGTTGCAGACGGCTCGGTTGTAGACGTTATCTGGGAAGCAACAATAGGTAATATGGGTAGAGTTATTTATGTTTTTGAAGTTCAAACAAAAGGAAGCATAGATAGTCTTATAGTAAATTTATTGAAATCACTAAACAATCCTGCCGTTCAAGGAGTGGTGGCTGTTTCAGATAAAGTGCAAATCGAAAAAATAGAAAAGCACGTTCATCAAATAAAAGAATTAAAAGAAAAAATAAGATATTGGGATTATAAGGAAGTCTTGGAAAACCACGACAACCTCTCCATAGTAAACGAATCAATTAATAAATTAGGCCTGGTGCCTAAAGGATTTTGAAATAAGGGAGAAGAAGTAAAAATGTATAAAAAGCACCCTAGTTTTGAAGAACCGTTAGATAAGAACGTAAAAATTTGGAGATACATGGATTTTTATAAATTTGTTTCAATATTAGAATATAACTCATTATTTTTCCCCAACATCAAATGTCTTAAAAAATTTGATAAAATGGAAGGTTTCTTACCTAACAATGTTGCAAAATATATATCTCATCCATCTCTCCTTTATGCTTTAAAAGAAGCTAGAAAAACGTTATTTGTAAATTGTTGGCATATAAATAAAATAGAATCTTATGCAATGTGGAAAACTTATCTCAATAACAATGAAGGTATAGCAATACAATCCACCTTTGAAAGATTAAAGAATAGCCTTGCTGGTTATGAAAAAGATATTTTTTTCGGAAAGGTTAAATATATATACTCCAATGATATTAAAAATAAACTGATTTGGGAACCAAAGATTAATGCATTCAACTTAGTTCTAAATAAACGCAAGAGTTTTGAATATATTTCTGGGGTCAAATCTAGACATTGTATTTCTGGGGTCAAATCTAGACATTGGACAATCTCTTTGATCCTGCGGATCAGTTAAATGGTTAAATTGTATTCTAGTAGTTAGTAGATAGTAGTTGGTAGTCAGTCAAAAAAAACAAACAAAAATTTTTTTATTCGTGTTATTCGCATGCCCCGTAAGGAAGAATGACTGTATCGGGGTGTGATTCGTTGTTGAAAAAATACCCTCCTGTATATCAATCTCATTTAATCAAAATCATCTTCTTTCGAATGTTCTTTCCGCCTGTTTCCAATTGATAAAAATAAATCCCCGAAGATAAGTCGTTTGCTTCAATATTAACGGTATGTTTCCCGGCTGGCATTATCCTTTCAACCGGTGTCTTTACCTCTCGACCCGAAATATCATAAATCGCCAGTTTAACAAAACCTTCCCGGGATATAGAATACTCAACGGTTGTCGCCGTATTAAAAGGATTGGGATAGTTTTGAGCCAATGAACAATCAACATTTAAGTCATTATCATTTTCCTCTTCTACCCCATCACTTCCCGGAGTGATTTCCAGAGTCGAAATCGTCGTAATCGACCTTGCCGGAATATTTAAAGTAGAGCCGTCATAATAACCCACTAAAGTGCATTGCTCTCCATCAGTTGTTCGCAGCATATTCGCTCCTGACATATCAAAACCCGAAATATCCAAAGCCAAAGAATCATTGCTATGACTAATATTAATTATTATAGTTGATAATTCGTTCCCTGCAGAATTGATGAAAGCCGATACAAGAAAACTATCAGCATCGACGGTAGCTCCCACCCTTTTCCAGCCGTAATGAATGGCTTTAGAGTACTGTCTGAATGCCCAGTAGACCTGGTTTACCACATATGTACTTTCATCACCTATATCAATAAATGTATTGTTCGTATAACCCCATGCTGCTGTCCAGAAAAAATATCCGGAAACATTACCATAAACAAGGCAGTTGTGCATAAGCCAGGCTGTATTGAACCATCCGCCATAAAAATATTCTGTCTGAAAGATAGGTTTATCGGAATAGTCGTTTGCTATTGCTGTTAAATTGGGAATAAACGCATCCGGATTGGAGTTGTCAGGACTCCCTCCGTTGTATAGATGATAGGCATATCCATAAGCATTGTCATGATTAAATTCGTCGGCATAGTTTTGAAACAAATTAGCATCTAAACCTGTAACCTCGGCTGCCAGAATCTTTGGAGGAGAAGGCAATTCCTGAAATTTCCGATAAACAGAATCAAGCGCCTGGTCATAACCTGCATATGCAGATGATTCAGTTGGAATAAGTATACAAGTTTCCCATACGTCAGTATAATCGGGTTCATTCTGAATACTGATATAATTAGGCACAATACCAACTGTCGCAAACGAATCCAATGCATCGACCCAGTACTGGGCAAAATCGCCATAGACATATTCGCCGGTCGCTGTCGTATCCAGAGTCCCCCCATCGGTAATACTGTTATTACTTTTTAAATCGGCGGGCGGTGACCAGGAAGATATCATTATCTTCGGTTCATTTTTCGAATGAGAATAAAAACTGTCCACAATTTCTCCGAGCATACCAAACCCAGAATCCTCGCCCTTTCTATATATATTTCGCAGACGAAGAATATCTAAACCAAGTTCATCGAAAAGATAATCGTATATCTCCTCTCTCTCGGAATGGGAATAAAGATTTTGATACCACCAGGCAAGAGATGCGCCAAATCCTTCTATTGTTTGATGAACCTCACTGGTATCGACAGTCGCAGTTACAGCAAGTATATCATTCTGTCCGGTGAACATCATCATAGCCATAGTAACTAAGAAAACAATAAATGCGTTTTTAAGTATTTTCATTTCATTCCTATTTATATTTTTATTTCAATCCTGCTTGACTAAACAATACTATAAATCTCGATAAATGTCAATATAATTTTAATGGATTTGTTTAAACTACCTAACGGCCTAACCGCCTAACGACCTAACGATATTAAAACTTCGCATCATATCTCTGGTATCTCTGGTATTTCTGGTATTTCTGGTATTTCTGGGGTCAAATCTAGACATATTTCTGGGGTCAAATCTAGACATTGGACAATTTTTGAAATCATCCCTCCACCCCATTCAAAGTTTTAATCGTTCTTTTGAATAAAGTTAGTGGGTTAGTGGGTCGGTGAGTTGGTGCGTAAAATAAAAGACTAAGGGATCGGGTCTTGATTTTTTTACTAAAACCTAATACCTGATACATAGTACCTAATAATGCATACCACTATTGACATTTAGTCCTTTTTTCGATATACTGACAAATATTAATAAAGTTACCCAGAAATGTAGAAATCATTATATACGATATAACTATGGTGTTGTAGCGATTAACATTAGTACATATAAACAATGTTAGAATAAATAAAAAAGGCGGATTGTAAACATGAAAAAAAAGAAGGAAGTGATAGTAGAACCAGCGGAATACAATTGTTTATGCACCAAGTGTGGTCATAACTGGGTAAGTACAGGTAAGCCCACGAAGTGCCCCAACTGTGGCTCAAAGCAAATCACTTATAACAAATCAAAGGGAGCATAAAATATCAATATAAAAGGCGTATCTGGGGTCGGACCTTAAGAATTATGAATTAAGAATTAAGAATTTTGAATTATAACAATAAAGTTCTCTGTGCCTCCGTGTGAGAATAATTTCGGGGTTGCGGGTGGGGTTTTAAACAACACAATATTTTTTTGTTCTCTGTGTGCTCTGTGGTTAAATTAGTTTTTTCTTCGCGCCTTCGTGTCTTCGTGGCAAATTTAATCCTTGACAAAAGAAATAATTTTATTAAATTGTAATACAGGAGGCAAAAAAAATGAGAGAAGTTATTTCAGTCAGTTTAACTACGGATTTAAAGAAAAAATTAGAAGAACTTTCCAGGAGTTTACAAAACAGCAAAAGTGAAATCGTAAAGCAGGCTTTGCGCCAATTTTTCGCGAAAGAGGAATTCAAGAATTTGAGAGGCAAAATGATTCCTGAAGCAAAAAAAAGAGGTATATATACCGATGAGGATGTATTCGAAAAAGTCTCATGAGGTTATTCTTTGATACAAACGTTCTCATTGCTGCTTTTATTTCTCACGGTATCTGCGCGGAACTCTTCGAACATTGTTTAACAAGCCATACAATCCTGACTACCGAATGGGTGTTAGGCGAATATCATAGAAGTTTAAGAAAAAAGTTTTCCTTCGACAAGCACTTAACAGAAGAATCCCTATCATTTCTCAAAACAAATTTAACAGTTGTAAAAGCCCAAACCTTAAAAAAACGAGTTTGCCGTGACGCGGATGATGATAATGTAATAGCCGGCGCATTAAGCGGAAAAGCGGATTGCCTTATCACAGGCGATAAAGATCTACTTATTCTAAAGAAATTCAAAAATATACCAATAATACCCCCGAAGGATTTCTGGAAATTCGAATCCAAATCTACTGAAAAATAAAATATAATAAAATCATACCCCCACCCCATTTAAAGTTTTAATTGTTCTTTTGAATTAAGTTAGTGAGTTAGTGTGTTGGTGGGGAAAAACAGCCCAACCGACTAACCGTCCAACAGACCAACATTTAAAATCTCTGCGTTCTCTGCGTCTCTGCGGTGAGATTAATTTTGGGGATTATGGGTTTTAATCCTCTTGACTATTCTGTTCATTTTTATAAATTAAAATCGATATGCGCTTAAAGGAAATTAGATTATCAGGATTCAAATCCTTCCCGAAGAAAACGTGTTTTGATTTAAAAGAAGGCATTACTTCATTCGTCGGTCCTAACGGCTGCGGAAAGAGCAACATAATAGATGCTATAAAATGGACCCTCGGAGAGACGAGTGCTAAATCCCTGCGAGCAGAGGGAATGGAAGACCTTATCTTTACGGGTACAGAAACACGGGCTCCTGTAGGAATGGCAGAAGTTGTCTTGATTTTTGAAAACAACGGCGGAATACCTACGGACTACGATGAAGTAGAAATAAAAAGACGATTTTTTCGTTCGGGAGAGGGAGAATTCCTTATTAACAACACTCCCTGCCGTCTTCGCGACATCCAGGACCTGTTCGCGAATACCGGTTTAAAATCCGCTATCTTAAACCAGGGATTGGTCGAAGATTTTCTAATCTCGGATTCGGAACTTAGAAGAGAAATTTTTGAATCAATATCAGGCATAAAAAGATATCGAGGCGACAGAAAAGAAGCGCAAAACAAACTAAACTCCGTATCCAACTCTCTTGAAAAAGTGGAAATCATCCTGAACGAAAAGAGAAGTATTGCTCGTTCCCTTAAGAACGAAGCAAACAGAGCAAAAAGATATCATCAATTCAAAGAAGAATTAAAAGAAAAATCAATTATCGTAGCTAAACACCGTTTATTTGAAATAGAAAACACATTAAAAGAAAGAGAAAACAAAATCGGTGAACAGAGTAAAAAAATCAATGAAACGCAGAACATAATCAGCAAATGGGAAAGCGAAATAAAAATAGGCGAAGAAGAACTAAGAGAGAAAAGAGAAGAATACAGAGAAAGAGGAAACGAAATACAGGATATTCAAGAAAATACATCGAACTTAAGAGAAAAGAAAGCGGGAAATGCCGGCGAACTTAAACATATAGATAACTTCACTAAAGACCTGCCGGAAGACATCCCTTCCATAATAGAAGAATTACAGAAAGAAATGGATGATATCGAAGGAACAGAAGAAAAGTTAAACGCCCAAATACAAATCCATAAGGAAAAAATAGGATTAATCGAAAAAGAATATTCGCATGTAACCTCTGTAATCGAAACATTAAAAGAAAAAAATCTTTCTCTCACCGTAAAAAAAGAAGAGCAGAGCCAACGCATGCTTTCGCTTGAAGAAAATCAAAAAGAATATAAAAAAGAAATCGATAAAGAAAATATAAAAATAAAAGAGCTCAATTCAACTATAGAAGAAATAGAGAAAAAATTAAAAGAAAATACAAAAACAATTAACTTCCTTGCCAAATCAATTGAAAAGTCTGAAAACGAGAAGACCGCTATCCTTCGAAAATTAACATCAGTAACATCCGAAAACGAAAAAACAAAAAAAGAAATTGAGTTTTACAAGAATAAAGACATTGAAATATCAAAAGAAATGAAAAAGATCAACGAAAGATTCAACTTACCCTCACTTTCGGACAATCTAGAAGTAAAAAAAGGTTATGAAGCCGCGATAGAAGCCATATTCGAGGAAAGAGTAAAAAGTTCGGTCGGAAAATCCAATGAAATACAAGAAGTGTTAAAATTCATCAAAAAAGAATCATTAAAAGGCGGAATATTCGCAATAAAAGACAAAGAAGAATCTGGTGGTAAAGATAGTGGTCTTGCGGGGGTTGTATCGGGAAAATTTGCTCATCTCCTCAAAAGAGAACTCTCCCAATACAACTTTGCCGAAACTCTCGAAGAAGCAATAAAAAACGCAAAAGAGAAAGGCGGATTCTGGGTTACAAGAAACGGAGATATACTGATGGACAATTTCATCATACTCTCAAAAAATAAAGAAGGCGTACTAATCCGGAGAGCAAAAGAAAAGGAACTCACCCTTAAAGAAAAAGAATACGAAATACAAATTAAAAAACTCGAAGAAAAGAGAAATGGAATTATAAACATTCTCAATCAGCTTGAAATCAAACTAAAAAAGGAAAATGTAGAAAGGGAAAAAATTACAGCAGAGAAAGCTAAATTCGAATTTGAGATCAGCCGGGTAGAACTGAAAATAGAATCGATTAACAATAATATAAATAACGCAAAAAAGGAAATCCAAAATATAAAGAAAACAATCGCGGAAGAAGATAAAGAAAAGGAAAATGTAAAAAAGACACTTTCCCTTAACTATAAAAACCAGGCAGAAATTAAAAATAAAAAAGAAGAAGCAGAAAAAGAACTTGCAAAAGTAGAAAAAAAGAAAGAAAAGATAACGGACAGGGAAAACGAAACCAGAGAAGAAATAGGCAAACTAAAAGAAGGGTTAAGACTAATACAGAGAAAAGCTATCCTTGAAAAAGAAATTAAGGAACTAACGGTTACCATTAAAAAGGGAACGGAAAAATTTGAAGAACTAAAGAAAAAGAATTCAGCATTAAATGACAAGATACAAAAAGCAGAAGAAATACTTAGTGATAAAAAATCGAAATACACATCCATGCAGGAAGAAAAGAACAAACTGGAAAAGGAAATCTCCGAGTTAAAAATGGCAGTTTCGGAAGAAAATTATAAAAAAGACAGTCTTCAAGGCGGAATATTCAAAGAATTCGGAGTGGAAATAAACGGAGAAGAAGTAGAAATAGCAGAAAACATTTTCGAGCATATAGAAAAAATAAAGAGGAAGATAGAAACTCTATACCCTATAAACCCGCTCGCATTAACCCAATACGAAGAAAGACAGGCAGAACTGGATAAAATTGAAGCGGAACGCTCTGATTTAATCTCATCCAAACAGGACATAGAAGAAACCATAGAAGAAATAGATACAAAAGCGACAAGAGAATTCAAAGAAACAATTTTAAGTATTAAAGAAGACTTTAAATCTATCTATACCAAACTCTCACCCGGAGGAGAAGCCGATATAAGATTACCCAGTACAAATATTCTCGAATCCGATATAGAAATTCTCGTACGACCCAAAGGAAAAAGACTTAAGAGTATGGAATTATTCTCTACCGGAGAAAAAACCCTTGCCGCTGTTGCGCTTCTTCTTTCAATTATGAGAAAAAGACAATCTCCTATATACATTATGGACGAGATCGACGCTCCCCTCGATGAAAATAACATTGAGAGGTTTAACGATATAATGCGTGAATTTTCCGAAACTTCCCAGATATTGATCGTTACACACAACAGAGCGACAATGGAAAGATCTGATTTTATCTACGGAATAACCATGGAAGAAGTCGGCGTATCAACTGCCTTATCAATAGATGTGGATAATATTTAACCGTTTTACAAAAAGGATGGCGTTGTTATGAGACAATTATTAAGACAGAATAAAACTTTAATATTTTTTTTTATAGTTTTATTTATTACAGGATGTAATCTTTCAGAAGGAAACGGTCAAGGAAATACAAGAACCATAGAAGTAGGAAACCAAATAGTACAAGTAGAAATCGCAGACACACCCATAGAAAGAGTAAACGGACTGGCATTTAGAGATACGCTTGCGGAAAACCATGGGATGCTATTTGTTTTTCCCGACGAAAGCAGAAAAGTTTTCCATATGATAGGCTGTAAATTTGATATCGACCTCGCATACATAGAATCAAACGGCATAATTTCCGAAATAATAACAATGGAAAAAGAACCTCTTGACACTCCTCTTGACTCTTTAAAAAAATATCTCTCGCAATCAACAACGATAAGATACGCTCTTGAAATGATAGGCGGATGGTTCGAAGAGAACAACGTAAGCGTCCAAACGAAACTCGACCTGAGTCAATTTTAGAGTAAAAAACAAATAAAAAAAATTCATATTCGAAGGAAAAAAATGAAAAAGCTTATTTTAGCTATATTAATTTTTATTATTACTTTAAACGTTAGCGCTGTTAACGGTTCTCTTCGTTCCAATGGCGACCAGGAAATTCTCAATGTGTGGGGAAACAATTACGAAATGGGATTCGCGCAGGGATATCTGCTCAACAAAAGAATACCGGAATTCTTTTCAAAATTTTTCTTTGATATCGTTGGGCTGACTTATCTGGAGTATGATTACGTACACGCGAATTACAACAAATATTTCGTCGTACCTGAGAAATATAGAGAAGACGCGGAAGGATTAATAGACGGTATAGTAGCCGCGGGAGAAGACATTCACATCCCCGAACTAAACCGCGATTTAAACATAACAGACATCCTTATGGCAAACTCAGTATTAGATCTAAGTTATGTTTTCGGAAGTAATAATCCTCTTGGCTGCAGTTCTTTGTCTGCCTGGGGTAAGGTAACGGAGAATGATACTTTAATAAAAGGAAACATCATTATCGGACGAAATTTTGATCTGTTGCATGAAATAGGGACAGCCGAACGCGGTGTCATTATGACTGTCGAACCCGATAATGGGAAACCCTGGATCAGTTTTGGCTATCCTATGATAATCGCGCCGATTTCAGGAATAAACGAAGATATGCTCTTCGGAGCAATCAATGTCGGTTATCATTATAATACACCGTATACCACTCCCCAAATGGAACCCATTCAATTCATACAAAGAGAAATATTTGAAACTCCCGACTTCAATCAAGACGATACTATAAACTTTAAAGATATCTACGAAAAAGTACTCGAAGTTAATAATGCCGGAGCATGGCTTTTACATACAGTTATCCCCTACGTCGACTCTTCTACAATCTCGGCGGCTGTTTTAGAATGCGTGAACGAATCCGGAGATACTTTCAGAACATCTAAAAACGATGCAAACCTTTATCCATGGTATCTTTTGGCTCTCAATCACGAAGAAGTTAATTATGAACCCATATCCGACTTTAGATATAACGTTGCACTCGATTCACTGCAAAAAGATACCGATATGACTTTCAACCGGATGAGAAACATAATGAAAGCCCTGGCGCAAGATAATACTTTACAAACAATTTTTTTCCTGCCTAACGATTCACTGTTCGCTATTTCCTTCGCGGATTCGGCACATGATGCTTCTTACTTTTCTCCCCTGTGGTACAAATGGAGCGATCTTTTCCCAAATCACCAACCGTTAGAAAAATTACTGGAAAGCAGAAAAAAAACTTTATTCTTGCCTGATATTCAAAGATTAATATACAATGAAGAAATCAGTATTTATTCCATAACGGGAAGAAAAATCGATATCGAAGAAATAAATAATATATCGTCGGGCTATTACTTCGTTAAAAGGCATAACAACGAGAAAACTTATAAGTTACTAATCATTAAATGACAGAAATTACAAAAAAAATGCAATAATTGAAGCAATTACACTTTAAAACCCGACGTAGTAAAAGAGTTCTGTTTCATTTTAATTTTCTCTCTCTGGTCCAGCCCGATAACCTTACCACATTTCTTACATTTATACTCATTAACTTCTTTAATACTAAAATCTTCTTCAATCTTATCTTTATAACAGTAAAGGACTTTTCCTTTACCAATTTTCTTATACTTAAAAATTTTAGTTTTACATCCTGCGCATTTAATAGTCAACATAAATACCTTTTCTTTTAACTATATTAACAATTATAACAAAAGTCAAGAAACCTCTTATTTAGATACCAGTACAGAAACGGCACTCGGTTTACGGCTCACGGCTAATTAATGGGGACGGTGCTAATGTATTCATGCATGCGTAAACACGAAAATTACGCATAAAATCCCGACAATTAAATAATAGTAGTTTTTTATCATTTGATAATTGTTTTTATATAAGCCTATTTTTAAGAATTCTTCTTCGTTAGTATGACGCACAACGGACATGGCATTGCCGAAGTTGTCGCCCCTTGTCAGTTCCAATTTACACTAACAGTTTATCTTAAACTAACTTATTCTACAAGCAATTTGTTTCAGAATAAGATGCGACAATTTGGGGCGTAGCGGATGCGGAGCCCGGCAATGCCAAGTTGTATGTAGTTGCTTTACTTAATCATACTATTTTTAATATTTTTTTTATTTATTAAATAAATAATACATATCTTTACTTTTAGCAATATATTTATAATAAAAATATTACGAATCCAGTTATGAGTTTGATTATATACAAACCGATCAGCGGGGTCAGTTAATTGTACTGGAATGTTCATGATATTTAAATATAGTGGTTTAACAATGTTAAATAAATCATTTAAAACCAGTATAAATAATATAATTATAATAATAGTAGTATATTTTGATTTTAAAATAAAGTATATAATTGAAATATTAGAAATCATTAGAATGATATTTATTATATAATAATATTTAGTTCTTATTATACCATCAAGACCTAATATAGAATAAACATTTTTTCCAAAGTCATATGTGAAAATAACAATAAAAATGAATGATATTATAAAATAAATTGTTGAAAAAATTTTTATATAATTTTTCAAAGGAATCCTCTATAAAGCAATTGCCTACAACGTTCTGTGGCTTGCCGAAGTTGGCACCACTACCTTCTTGCCCTTTTAATTCTACACCTTAAACCCAACATCCGTTTCACAACCTTGTGCCAATTTGGGCGGAGGCGCGTATGCGCCGAAGCCGGCAAGCCGCTGTTAGGCGCAGTTTATATAGTGAATAGTTTCTGGTTCTTTTTAAGTATCTCAGTTAATGGTTCCCCCCAATACTTCACCTCAATTCCTATATTTTCAAGATGAGATCTGACACCAAGTTGATCAGCGCAAGCTTTACAAGCAGAGACTTTTACTCCATCTTTCATCATTTGTCCAAGTCGATTTTGAATGTCTTTATTATTAGCAACATATGTTGCTGTAGCTCCCCATATTATTACAGTCACTTTATCCCACCAACGCTCTAAAACCGAATTATGAGCATACATGCAAACCATTTTTTCTGAAGTAATTGGATTATCATTAGTCCATAGAATAAATAATTCTTCTTTCATTATTTTCCTCCATATAAATTGCGTCTAACGTTTGTATATACGAAGTATTTCGTTTATTCTTACTTTAGGTATTATTTTACTTCGTATATATATCATTATTGGCTTAATACACGTACCGCGCGATTCTCATCATAGTCAAATATAAATCTAATCCTTTTCTCCTTATTATATTTTATCTCTTCAGTATAAATAGTATGCATATATATTACCTAAATTGTGGGATTCTTTCTGACCTCAAGATAAATATAAAGATTTTCACAGCTTTGTCAAGAAAAAACATATTTTTTCTCTGGTAAAAAGCTTAGAGCTCCTTGTCAAGGTTCGACTTTGTTCCCCATCCCAGGTTCAGATTTATTCCCCACTTTTTCTGAGTTAATTTACAGAGTAACAGGGTTAGGCATTGAAATGTGAAAAATAGAGTTCGTAGTTCTGGGTGATAATTGTTAGGTAGGAAGTTGGGAGGGTAAAACAAAAATAAAATCCTGTTAATCTGCGTTTATCTGCGTCCTATTATTGGTGGTGGGGTGGCTTCGTGACTTAGTGCCTTTGTGGCGATTAATGACTAGACTAACACATTGCCAACTTGACAGAAAAAGAGAAATAAATAAAATAAAGACAAACTAATTTAAGGAGGTTGTAATGTTTTTACTGGCTGTTTTTGTAGGGGCAATAGCCATGGCAGTTCTCAGCAATATTCCGGTAATAGGAACGATCCTCGCAGGATTCCTTGCGGGTATTATTGCCAAAGGTCCCGGTAAAGGTGCTTTAGCCGGATTTCTTAGCGGAACGATAGTCGGAGTTCTTGCTACTGTAATTTTTACAGGTATCGGCGGTGTATGGGGAGGACTACTGGGAGGACCTCCTGGCGCAGTTCTTGGTGCTATCTTAGGAGCCTTCTCAGGCGGTGTTATTATTATAGCTTCGCTTTACTTCGGAATACTTGGTCTAATAGGCGGTGCGATCGGCGGAGCTCTAAAAAAGAAATAAAATTTTATTTAGATTTATTCCTCCAAAAGCGAATTTACTTTAATCATAACGCTACCGGCTAATTCAGATATACCGGTAACCTTTGAAGCGGAAGTAAGAATATCAACCTTACAATCTTCCGGTTTCCATTCTCCGTTTCCTGAAGTAATTAAAAGCATGACTTCATCAGGATTTTCTATTTCTTGAAGATATTCTTTCACAGGCTCCGGCAGTTTGTAAGCTTCCGTAGTATGAATAATAATCTGGGCATCCCAGTCTTCTTGATCGATTTCATTTAATCCCGATATATCTATTACACTAATATATACGTCTTCTCCTTTCAATCTGGAAGTAAGAGTATCTACCATAAGATTCTTATATTTGCTTCCTTGAGAAGCAATCAGAATCTTCTTGCTCATATCGGTTGAACCCACTTCAAAAGAATCCGCAACACCCTGACGATGAATCAGCAAATAAATCCCGGCTATAATTACCATCAAAACAATCAGAGAACCAAGTACGATTAAAATCTTCTTTAATATTGCCATTTTCCCTCCTTTTTCCTTTCTTTAAAGCTTATACAAAAATTCATTGTATACTAACCTGACATTGTGATTTTATCATATTATATTTTAGTGTCAACCCCATTTTCCCCAAACACAAAATACACCCCAGTTAGTCAGTGGGTCGGTGGGTGTGTTGGTGCGTAAAAAACAGACTAACACACCTACGCATTAACGCATCTACTCATCAACGCACTAACCATTAAAAATACCTTGACTAACAACAAAAAAACAGTACAATAATATTATATTTATAAATTGAGTTAAAAACAAAAAGGAGGTTTTAATGGTCAAAAAATTAATCGTTATGGTTATTTTATTCACCTTTTTAATAACGGCAAATATATACGCGCAATCAAGAAATCTTAGAGCAGGTGAATTTTTGATAGACACGAATGTTGTATATGTTCCGGCTGCGGGCGACCAGGCTTCTCCCTCTATTGCCACTGATGATACGACTGCGTTCGTCGTCTGGTACGACAGACGTAATGGTACAACGTACGATATTTACGGCAGCCGAGTTGACGAAGATGGCAACCTTCTTGATCCGGCAGGTATTTTAATTGCCCGTGGTAACAATTATGATCCTTATCCTTCGATTGGATTCGACGGCACAAACTACCTTGTAGTCTGGCATTACGCGGAAACAAGTGGACAATATGATATTTACGGAATGAGAGTTTCCAAACAGGGAGAACTTCTCGATCCTGAACCATTTTTAATCAGCGACGCAACAGGGGCTCAGATGAGTCCACGAGTTGCATTTGACGGGACAAATTATCTTGTCGTCTGGTATGACAGCAGGAGCGGTTCCTCGTATGATATCTACGGCACAAGAGTCGCTCAAGATGGTACTGTACTCAATTCCGCGGGAATTGCCATTTGTACAGCAGCGGAATATCAATATTTTCCCAATGTATCTTTCGACGGTACAAATTATATGGTAGTATGGCAGGACGAACGAAGCGATACATTCGATATCTATGGCTCAAGAGTAGCCCAAAACGGCAATGTTCTAGAACCCTCAGGCATTCAAATTTCAGGAGCTCTCGGAGAACAACAAAGACCTTCTATTGACTTTGACGGCACAAATTATCTTGTTGTCTGGGATGATCCGCGTTCGGGCGCTGGGTACGATATTTATGGAACACTACTCGATACAAGCGGAACTGTCCTCAACCCGGCAGGAATACCAATATCAACTGCTACGGATGCTCAGCGTATGCCTTCAGTAAGCTTTGACGGTACAAACTACCTCGTTGCATGGTATGATAGGAGAGATGGCGCAAATTACGACATATTCGGTGCCAGGGTAAATCAATCAGGTGTGGTACAGGATGCCTCGGGTATTCATATCTCCAATATAGATGCGCAACAGGTATCACCAGCAGTAATTTTCTACAGCGACCAATGGTTAACTGTTTGGAGAGATAACCGAAATGAGGGCTATGCCGATATTTACGGTTCACGAATAAGCGCGTCAGGTACGGTAACCGATCCATCCGGAATTTTGATTTCGACTTCAGCTCAATCTCAGAGTAAACCTGCTGTTGCATCCGACGGAACTAACTACCTTGTAGTCTGGGAGGAAGATAGAGGTAGCATTGATATCTACGGTGCCCTTATCGATTCATTAGGAAGGCAACTTAACACAGATGAAATTGCAATTTCTGCAAATACAGGAAGTCAGGTATGCCCTACCGTTGCTTTCGATAACGACTCGATATATCTGGTCGTTTGGCAGGATAACCGAAGCGGCTCTTCGTACGATATTTATGGAGCCCGAGTTAGCACTTCGGGAAATGTCCTGGATGGCCCGGGTATTGCCATTTGCACTGCAACGGGTAGACAGCAAGTTCCATCTGTTGCTTTTGACGGTACAAACTTCTTTGTTGTATGGGCAGACGAACGCAATGGGGTAAGCGCCGACGATATTTACGGCACACTTGTACAACCAAACGGTAATGTTGTAACCCCGGGTGGAAGCATTATAGCTGACGATGCTAACTGGCAGGATAATCCCTCGGTCGCATTCGACGGAACGAATTATCTTGTAATATGGGGAGATTACGGGTCAGGTACTTTTAACGAAGACATATACGGAGTAAGAGTAAATCAATCCGGAAACCCAATCGAAGCAAGCAGCATTGCAATTTCAATAGCTTCAAACGGACAGTGGTTCCCCGTTGTCGCTTTCGACGGAACAAATTACCTGGTAGTATGGTTTGACAAACGAAACAGCAATGCGTCTGATATATACGGCACGAGGATTGATACGAATGGTACAGTTCTTGATGCTTCCGGAATTCCCATTATATCATTTACAGGTACTCAGGAATATCCCTTTATTGTCTTCGACGGTACGAATTATCTTGTGGGATGTGAAAATTATCAAGACGAATCCTTGGGGAATATTCTCGGAGCAACAGTTAGCCCATTCGGGCAACCATCTGAAATATTCACCATTTCACCTTTCAGCATAGACCAATATCAACCATTTCCGTCTGCCGCTAATGGTACGGGCACTCAAATACTGATAGTCTTTCCCGATTGGGCAAATGATATAAACGGCAATCCCGCGAATGCTATACGCATCTGGGGTAAGATACGCCTGGCTGCCGGGATAGAAGAAAACGATGATATCAGGTCAGAAAACGGTAAATTTGACCTTAAGGTACAGCCCACCATAACTCAAGGAATCTGCAAAATAACATTCGTAAATTCAGCACCCACACCCGTAAAATTAAAACTTTTCAATACTGCAGGAATACTATTAAATGAAAGAATAGTGGGAAACAGCACAGGGCTCTACGATTTGAACATCGATATGAGTAACTTACCGAATGGCACGTACTTTATAAATCTTTCATCAAACAATATTAACGAAAACCAAAAAGTAGTGTTAATTAAATAAATATATATAATATAAATAAAAAGGCGGGGAATAACCCGCCTTTTTATTTATCTCTCTCTATTTCGTACTATTTAACTATTTTACAATTTCACAATTTAACTTCTCCGTAAGATCTCTACTTTAACTCGCTCGCTATCTCGTACTCTGCTTTGAATTTTCCGAATCTTTTATTTGTTAATTTCATTTTTAACCTCCGTTAGTTTATAAAGTTAGACGCGGGAAGGGGAATTTTGTTTCAGGAAATATTGAAAAAATTTCATCTCACACAAAGCCACAGAGAGCCTATCGCGCCTTTCGGCGCTTAAGACATTTTTAAATTGAAAGAAAAGCGAGGGCTAACCATTCATCAGGAACGCGGTCAATTTCCCCACCGAGGAAATTGCCACTCGCTCTCAGCCTCACTCCTATTGAAATCCAAAGATTTCAATAAACCGTGGCCGCTCGGCTTCCGAGACGTCCTTCTGAACGGTCAACCCTCGCTTCAATCACGGCGTAATACCTTTTGGAGTGAATAATAAGCTTAAAATTTCGAGTGTTTTTAATTTTTTTTTGCAAAAAAAACAAAAAGTTGACTGACAGTACTACAGAGATTTTAAACTGTTGGTCTGTGAGTCGGTTGGTCCGTTGGTCTGTTTTTTAACTCACCAACACACCCACGCACTAACTCACCAACTATAATAAAATTAGCCACGAAAGCACAAAATCGTTAGAGGGTTAGAGTGTTAAAATTCCAAATACTTGGATGGGAGGAGTGGCTAACGCACTAACGCTTCTACGCATCTACACACTAACCAAATAACCAATTGACATTAAATCCATAATTCTTATAATTTAAATATGAAAGAAATGAAATGTTATGAAGATTATCCCTACTGGATTATAATTATTTCGAATCTGTTGCAACTGGCAATTTATACCATTGGCATAATTATAATCGAACCACTCGGCATTATCTGGATACTTATCTATCTTGCATACATTGTTTTTTTGGAAATCCGTCTTCTTCGAAAAAGCTGTATTAATTGCTATTACTACGGAAAAAGATGCGCTTTCGGTAAAGGTAAATTATGTTCTCTATTCTTTAAAAAGGGAGACATAGAAAAATTTGCAGCCACTGAAAATATCACCTGGAAAGACCTTTTACCAGATATGCTGGTTGCTATAATCCCTTTAATAATAGGTATAGTAAGATTAATTATGGATTTTAACTGGTTATTACTATTACTCGTAATTATACTATTTTTACTTGTTTCTAAAGGTAATGAATTAGTCCGCGGCTCTCTGGCATGTAAATACTGTAAACAAAGAGAAACGGGCTGCCCCGCGGAGAAGATGTTCAATAAAGAAAAATAAGTAAACACGAAACACACAAAAAAAGAAGTTCTGACACAGAGACAAAAAGAGCACAGAGTTTTTCTTTTTTATTTTTGACCAAATCCTAAATCCAAAATCCCAACCCCTAAGTCAATTTCCCCACTTGTCTTCTGTTTTACTAGCCTTATAATAAGCCTTATGCAAACATATAGAGCAAATATAAGAAAAATATACATATTCGAATTTCTATTCGGGTTGCATTTTATCGGAGGAGTACTTGTTCCTTTCTATCTCGACTGGGGGAAGGTGAGCTTTACTCAGATAATGATACTGCAATCGTTTTTTGTTATTTTCGTATTTTTGCTGGAAATACCTACGGGAGCAGTAGCAGACCACCTGGGAAGAAAGACTTCTCTCGCTTTCTCGGCAATAACCGGAACAATAGCTCCTCTCGTTTACGCGTCCGCACCCAACTTCTATATTTTCGTACTGGGCGAATTTTTCTTCGCTCTCGCGGTGGCTTTCTTATCCGGTTCCGATGTGGCGTTAACATACGATTCCCTAAAAGAAATGGACTTAGAAAAAGAATTTAAAAAAATAATAGGCAGATTTAAAAGCTTCCAAATTGCGGGATTGGTTATAGCCGCGCCTATAGGAAGTTTAATCGCGGCGAAAATAGGTTTGAGATACTCAATGATGTTTCTATGCTTTCCTCAATTCATCGCTATTTTTATCGCTATGACTTTTAAAGAACCGAAAATAAGAAGCGATGAAGAAATAAAACCAAAATACATAGAAACCGTAAAAAGCGGAATCAGATATTTTAAAGGACATAGAATCCTAAAAATATTAGCTTTTGATTTAGTTTCAATAAGCGCTTTCGTCTTTTTTATAATATGGATGTATCAACCACTCTTAGGTGAGCTCGGTGTTCCCATAATATATTTTGGACTTGTCCACGCTCTTTTGTCGGGCATTCAGGTTCCTGTAATGAACAGCTTTGACCAACTGGAAAAAATATTCGGTTCAAAAAGGCGTTTTTTATTGTTCAGCGCTTTACTCCCGGGTATATGTTTTATACTGCTGGGCATAAGCACTAATATAACACTCGTAATAATATTGATTTCACTCACAGCAGCTTTCGGAATGTCTAGAGGCATATTATTTAGAAACTATATGAATAAATATATAGAATCTCATAACAGGGCAACCGTCAACTCTACAATATCTATGACATATGGCTTTGTCAGCGCTATACTTTATCCACTTGTCGGATTAATGGTAGAGTGGTCACTTAATTATTCTTTTATTATAATTGGAACACTCACGATAATCTGCGCTTTATTCTCAAAAGTCGAAGAAGAACATTTGATCGATTAGCCACGAAGGCACCAAAACGCGAAGAAGAAATATATTTTTGTTTTTTTTATTTTAAACCTAAAAGTGAGTGGATGCCACTCAAGAAAAATGTCTCGCAGACCGAGCGGGCATGGTCTTTAAAAAACACCCCAATGAGCAAGAAGTGCTGTCCAGGAAAGCGTCTCGCAGGGTGAGCGGGCAAGGACTCTTGAAATGCTACCATTTCAAGAGGAGCGAACCCGAGAGCCGAGTGGCAATTTCCTCGCCGGGAAAATTGACCACGTCTTTCTCGGACAGCACTCCTTGCGAATCACCCGCCGGGGAGACTGACTGCGGTTTTTCGGAGTGGTATCCCGAACGAGACCTTGACTATCAACTGAACTTCAATAATATATATTACCTTTTTCAAAAAATAAGGGAGGGAATTATGCTTGTTGTTCATGTACACGTTCATGTAAAAGAAGATAAAATTGAAGAATTCAAAAAAATATCTTTAGAAAACGCCCAAAATAGCATTGAAGAACCTGGAATAGAACGCTTCGACGTAATTCAGCAAAATGACGATAAAAGTAAATTCATTCTCACCGAAGCATATAAAACTCCGGATGCGCCGGCAAAACATAAAGAAACCGACCATTACAAAAAATGGAGAGACGCGGTAGCCGACATGATGGTAGAACCAAGATTTAGTGTTAAATTCACAAACTTATTTCCAGAAGATTCAGACTGGTGAGTTCAACAAAATTTGAATTCGCGACCGCGAAATGGATAATCTTCGGTGTGGGTTCCGCGAATAAAATCGCGGATAACACTCTGGAACTCGGAAATAACCCTCTAATAGTCACAGGAAAAAATCAAAATAGGTGTAAATTCTTACTCGACGATTTCACAAAGAAAAAAATAAAGTTCGAAATATTTTCCGTAAATGGCGAACCTACAACCCAGGTAGTCACCGAATGTCTAAACCTGGCAAACCATAGTAAAACAGATGTAATAATAGGCATAGGAGGAGGAAGTGCAATAGACGCGGGTAAAGCGGTATCCGCGCTTATAACGAACGGCGGAGACCTTTTTGACTATCTGGAAGTAATAGGAAGAGGAAAACCGATAAAAAATCCAACTATACCCTTTATAGCAGTCCCGACAACCGCGGGAACCGGAACAGAAGTAACAAAAAATGCGGTAATAAAGTCAAATGAACATTCCGTTAAAGTTAGTCTTAGGAGCCCTTTCATGCTTCCGGATATCGCCGTACTCGATCCTGTATTAACCTATTCGATGCCAAAAGAAGTAACAGCAAGCACCGGTCTCGATGCTTTCACACAGGTAATAGAACCCTACGTTTCAATAAAAGCAAATATGCTGACAGACTCGATCTGTAAAGAAGGAATAAAAAGAA
>Ga0307443_1000247_pt1 | contig 36264 bp, 28 predicted proteins | sample SalMarSW160220MG_FD_202148 | JGI IMG/M metagenome (GOLD analysis project Ga0307443, IMG submission 202148) | Salt marsh sediment microbial communities from the Plum Island Ecosystem LTER, Massachusetts, United States - SW1601-220 | ecosystem: Environmental > Aquatic > Marine > Intertidal zone >... | reverse complement strand
CACTGAAAAGATCGCTGGCATCTTCTGCGTGGGCTAAGATAGAGTAGCGGATCGTTTCGATGGCATGATAAACGGTGTTGTAAGATAAATTCATTTGCTCTGCTATCTTACGAACAGATAACTCTAATTCAAAGAGCTTTATTATGGACAACCATTGGATAGAAGATAGTCTGCCATGGTTAATCCATCTGCCTGAGAAGTCATGGAATGTATGTTTGCATTTAGCACAACGTCTTTTCCCAGTGCTTAATTTATAATATTTTCGGTTATCACAACGAGGGCAAAATCTGTGTCCATTTTTAAGGCATTTTTTCGACAGGTAATTTTTAGCCTTAGATCCGCTGGAAATAACCTTATAATAAGTAGTTAGGTCCATTTGACACCTTTAACATAGGTGCCATAACCTAATCAATTACCAAATATTATTCTATAGTTAAATATTCAGGATCAAAGTATTCCTGTTTCTTCATAAGCGTCCAGGCTATAATCAGCATCTTGGCAGCCAGCTTTACTCGCATCTTGGTCTTGATCCCTTTCTCTTTCTCCCTGCCTCTAAGTTTTTCTGTATAATATCTCATAAAATTTGTGTCTTTATATGAGGCTATCAAATAAATAGAGACGCTGTTAGGTTATTAAGTTGATAATTTTAGATTTCAAAGCACATTTTGGATTCAGGGAGGGTTGCCGCGATATTAACGACAAGTTCCGCCACTTCTTCGGGAGGAATTCCAATGGCTTTTTCGCCGGTAAATTTCGCGTTCAGGCCGGTTTTTACCGGCCCCGGACATATTACATAAACTTTTATCCCTTTACCCGAAAGTTCTTCGTTTAACGCCTCGGAAAATCCTCGGACCCCGAATTTTGTGGCACAATAAATCGCCATTTCACTGTAGCCTTCCAGCCCTGCTTCCGAAGACATATTGATTATTACCCCGGATTTCCCTGCAAGCATACAGCCGAGAACGGCCCGTGTCATAGATAGAGTTCCTTTCAGGTTTGTATCAACCGTGTCAGTTATCTGGGAAAATTTATTTTTTGAAAAATCTCCTCTTCGCGGCAATATTCCAGCGTTATTAATAAGAATATCCACTCTTCCATAATGAGAAATTACTTGCCTGGCAAACCTTCGAACTTCTTTTTCACTGCGGACATCCGCGGTTTTCGCGAAAACCGCGTCGTATTTTTCCAGATCTTTTTTTGCTTTTTCAACCTCATTTTTCAAAAGATCGCAAAAAGCCACTTTCGCGCCCTGTTTCAAAAATAATTTTGCATCGGCAAAACCGATGCCCTTTGAAGCGCCGGTAATCAAAACCACTTTGTCTTTAAGATAATTTTTCATAGATTGATTTTATCATCTTGACGAACATGGTGTAAATAAAATCTCACCTGGAAACAGGGGACGCACCTCAAAATGTCAATTGACATTTCTAAAGAGAATGAAAAGGGGTACTGATTCCGAGTTGCTTTACTCATTTCTGCTCAAAGCTGTTTTGGGCAAATTTTAAGAGACGACAAAAAAGGATTAGCTTTCTGTTTGAGTTATGGATATTAATTCAGAAGAAAGTGGTCTAGGATTCGAGGAGTCAAGGATTCAAGTGGTAAAACGGAACGATGATGAAAAGGCAAAGGGGATACCGATATAATCTCCTTTCTTGATCATTAGGAGGCCATATTATAGGTAGAGAAAATGGAGTTAATACCCATACTGATTTCAATAATCAAAACATGGTGGTTCCTTATTCCCATTGCCATATTGGTGGCTATTGTAAAGACGCCGTGGTTTAAGGGTTTTATAGGCGAGGCAATGGTTAATCTTGGCTCCAAAATCTTCTTAAGCAAGGATGAGTATCACCTTATAAGAAATGTTATCCTCCCAACTGAAAACGGGACAACACAGATTGATCATATAATAGTTTCAAGGTATGGCGTGTTTGTTATTGAAACAAAAAATATGAAAGGCTGGATTTTCGGAAGCCCGAATCAAAAGACCTGGACACAAAAGATACACCGCTACACTAATACCTTCCAGAATCCCCTCCATCAAAATTACAGGCATGTAAAAACTCTTGAAACGACTCTTGGTATTGACTCAAATAAGATCCATTCGGTAATTGTTTTTATTGGTGATAGCACCTTTAAAACAGAGATGCCGGATAATGTCACCTATGCAGGCGGATATATTAGATATATAAAATCAAAAACAGAAGCTGTATTCTCCGACGCGGAGGTCAAAACAATCGTAAATAAGATTGCTTCTGGGAGGTTGACACCGTCGTTTATAGCCAGCAGAGAACATGTAAGGCATGTCAGAGATATCGTGCGTAAAAAACGGCCTTAAATTTCTAAGTTTATTGAAAATCAACCAAAACAGAAGGGTGTCAGGTCTTGAATCTTGACCCCTTTTCATATAATGCTGTATGTGAAGCGCAACATCCTTTTTTCATCCTCTGCAATTTATAACCTCTTTTTAGGCTCATCTTATGGCAATTATGAAAATATTCTTCAGCACTCTACCCCGCAATATTATTTTCTGCTTCAAAGGACGGAATATTCTGTGGCAACTTGCCGCAATTATCTTGACGGCAATTTCAGTAGCATCTGGCTTCGATTGGTATTACTTCGTTTGGACCAGAGGCATAGGTTGGAAGCCATTTATCATCCCTGCTATGGCCCTGGGCAGCCTTCTACCACTCGCCGCACCGGTTCTCATGATCCTAGTCGGCAAGGCTTTTCGTAATGCCAAGACAAGAATCACCGGCTGGACCATCGGCCAAGCCGCGCTCATCGGCCTTGTCATATCATCGTTCTACAAAGCTTTCACCGGACGGATTCATCCTCCCTTCACCATTGCTGTGGACACAAGCCACGGGTTCCGATTCGGTTTCATGCGTGGCGGTATGTTTTGGGGCTGGCCGTCTTCGCACACCACCATTGCCTTTGCGATGGCGGTCGCGCTAGCCATGCTCTATCCGAAGAATAAAGTCGTTCTCTACTGTGCCTTGCTTTACGCTCTATATGTCGGCTTAAGTGTATCTACTTCTATCCACTGGTTCTCTGAGTTTGCCGCAGGCGTCATCATCGGGTCGACCATCGGTTTTGTTGTCGGCAAAAGCTTCTATTCTTTGCTCAAAGATTGACCCATGAAGACCTTTCTCCCCTTGTGCTACAACCTTTTAACTCTTTGAATCCTGCTTTTTTTAAATCTGTTTTTGGATGGGGAAACAATGGCCCTCGGGATATAAATATGAAAGGGTCAAGTCTGCCTTTGACTCTTATTAACTATACTCAAAAGTCAACAGAAGATTTGACCATATAACATGAAAGTCTAGGTCGGTAGTTTTAGAACCTGCGGTTTGGGACAAAATATGAAAGGGTTTTTGGCATGAAAAAAGTGTTGATCGTCCTGAGCATTTCCATCGGCGGTTGGATAGGGTGGTGGCTTGGGAAGTATTTTAGCTTCATGACATCCTACTTTCTCAGTGTGGTCGGTGCAGCAGCAGGGCTATATTTTGGTCGCAAGATCATGAGTAATTATATGGAGTGAACAATAAAACTCAGAAATCTGGAAAAAAGATGAGTCATGAAGGGGTCAAGTCTCCGTTTGACTTTTATTAATTTTAATCAACGGTCAAACAGAGACCCCTTTACTGAGTTCACTCCGATTTGGAGCCTCCTTTATACTGTAGATCGACTTATTTGTCCGGATCGACGCAGGTGAAATTGGCGGCGTCGTTGACATCGCCGCTTCCTTTATATCTGGCCTGTTTGGGATAGGCGCATACCGGCCGGGTCCGGTAGACTTCTCCTCCGCCGCCCATCATGAATCCTCCCTCTGTATGAGGGTAGATGGTTCTGTCCGGGACTTTGCCTTCCTCGACCCAATCAACCAGGGCTTCAAAAACTTTGAAACCTTCAGGATTCGCGAATGCGGGGCAACCGCTTGAGGCCGGCACCACAAAAAGGCGGGCAAAATCCTGCGTCTGTTCGTAACCACCCATTACCTTTGCCACCTCTTCGTAATATTTGACGAGCTGGCGCGGCGGGAGGCCCATACTATTCCAGGACGCGATCATAATGATCTTGCCGCCGGCCTCCTTGAAGGGCCTCAGGTCGGGATCGTTCGCGTCAACCGCGGCGGATGACTTTTCTATACCCAGACGGGTGTCCCCGTCCACATCGAATGTACGGAAATCCCAGTCAGGATCTTCAAAAACCATACCCTTGAAATAATGGAGATTGACCGAAAAGGGTTCCTTCTCAACCATAAAGTTCCATGTCAACTCACTTCCCCGTTCAAACCCTGTATATATGGGTGTCCCGTCATTGAACTTCGCGCCTTCATAGATCTTCCTGACGGTATCCGCCTGAGCGTCCGTGAGGCAGGACGGTTGGTCCGGGCCATGGCAGCGGATGCTCGCGGGATCAAAATTACAGCTTGTGGGATCTTCAATAATACCGTCGACGAGTCCGTCGCTTCCGTCACAGGCGTCGAGCACCGCCCGATTGACAACAGCCAGCTTTGCCGGCGGGATATATCCGGGACCGTCCACGCCGTCCTTGAGCGCGACCCAGCTGATATACAGGGAGCCCGGCTGCAGGTGGGATATGTAGAAGGCCGGGTCCTCGGCGATAATGCCGTCAAAGTCTCCGGGATAACGCTGTGCTTCATTGAGTCCCTGGTTGCCGCCGTTGTGGCAGCTGTTCCAGTAGGAATATTTAATGGGTTTTCCGTAATACGCCTCAGCCAGCGTCTTGGTTACCACAACCATTTCATGGACGGCGCGATGGCCCCAGTCCGCCCATTTTTCCGGATGACCGATGGCCCACTCGAATCCTTCGTCCACATGTCCTGTGTCGGTTCCGCCGGCCACATACCCCCGTTGCATGATGCTGGCGAGGGCGCCGCTGGCCATAGAACCGATAAAGCCGGGATTGCCCGCCGCCAGAAAATTCCCGTTCCAGTTGGAGGCATCGGGAAGCCAGACCTCGATTCCGATATGGGAGTCGCTGGTCGGCTCCAAAAATGCCTGTACCCTGCAGAAAGGCGCCTGGACTTTGGCAAGCGGCGTGTTTAAAAACCCGCCCTGGCCGGCCAGTTCATATCCCGGGCTCCCTTTTTCCACGGAAGTGATGGTGACGTTCGGGATTTTGATCGACTTCAGGCTTTCGCAGGACTGCTGCGCTGCGGCAGGAAGACTGAAGATAAAAATCGCAAGGAAAACCGCACACAGGATGGAACCTACAGAATGTTTCATAGTGATGCCTCCTTTTGGGTTTATAAGAAGCCATTTATTGAGAATGAACTATATGAATTCCAGGATTGTATGTCAATTAATAATGGCCTTTGATATTGTGGGGTTCTCTCGTGAGGCCAAAATAGAAAGATCGTTCCACCTTGCCATCCTTTGACTTATATAGAGATTCCCCGGCACTGAGCGATTAGCCCCAATCTCTCCTTACTTGATAGTGATTGGTACACTTTTACTATTGTGGACGACTTAAGTAATTTGGCATCGCGCATTGAGTCATTCCCACAAAGCCTGCCCTCGCGAAAGCGGGGGGCAGGAATCCATAATGGTTTACAAAGATTTCCTGGATGCCCGCCTGCGCGGGCATGACGACTTATTTTGGACGTTGAGTATAGTTAATTCCATTATTACAGGCCTGGGAATCTGCTGTTTAAATATTTGGCATAGGTGCCAGTCAGATTCACTCTGCGTACAATATCTGTGCGCGCATGTCTCGCATGATGGATTGACCGATTTCACGGATGTATGGATACACCTCAGGTGTACACAGCCCTCGCGGTGTTTCGACCACAAGGCGTCGTTCCACCTTAATCGTTTGCCCGTCCTGTTTGTAAGTTGCCCTGTAACTACCGTATTCATTCCGGATGTTTACTTCCTTTGGCAGTTTTGTGATTATTACGCTATCGGGTAAGTTCACCGTGGTTATTTCAGCTTTTGCATACCCGCTAAAGTACCTGGGAAGTGTCCTTTCAGGTAGATCGGTACCGCGCAATAAAAGGGCAATCTGAGATGGATTCGGGATCCCAGCCGGTATTATCAGTGCGCCTGGTCCAGGCAATATCATGGCATTTTTGACTGTAAACTCCGTTTCAATTTTAAAGTCCTCGTCGAGATTGCGCGGATCGCCGCCTGATATGGTGCCCTCACCTTCCTGACCCGATCTCGTTAAAATTGTACGTGCGACTTGGTCTTCCTGGCCTGGTGGTATGATAGCCATAAACCTGCGCAGTACTAAATCCATTTCTCCGTTAGCTTGCATGATTGATTTGCCGCTTGCGGTTCCGTCGTCGTTGATTGCCATTGTAGTGACAGTTTCGAGTTTCGACTTCTTGGGAGAAGGGTCAGGCGTCATCATTATACCTGAGCCTTTTTCGAGTACGCGGGTAACTAAAGCGTATTTACCTCGTTCTTTAAGTCCTAATGTGCCGAAAGTTGCGAACTCGATTGTTGGATCAAGGAAAAGATCGAACTCTGGCAGATAAGTGATCACGTGGTTATAGACGCCTAATGGTAAAGCCACTTCAGGTTGCCAGTACACATCCGCTGAATTGATGAGTACAGGTGCCGACTTAATGCCTTTGGCAGTGAGTAGCGCGTTGAGCAGTACGACCTTGTCCTTGCAGTCTCCATAACCCGTTTGAATGATAGTGTCGGCGTCGCGCGGCACGACACCGCCAAGTCCAAAACTCAGAGCGACGTAACGGATGTTCCCGGCTACCCAGTTGTAAATGGCCCTGGCTTGGTCACGTGAACTTGTCAAGCCGGTTGTGATCTTATCGGCAAGTTTGCGTACCTCATCCGTAACCATCTCCTTTTCAGCCGCACGCTTCAGATAGGCCTCAGCAACTTCATTAAAGTCGGCAAAGGTTGTCGCGGCTATGCGTGGGCAATAGTTTGCGATGCTGATTGCACCGGGCTCAGGCCTTTGACCTACCTGATCTTTGATTGTCCAAACCCATTTGGATTGACCGGGCGTGTCAGACTCAACTCGGCCGCCTTCGACATCAATAGTCTGAAGATAGATTTTCAGGTCTTCTGGCGTAATAAGTGTGATTGATGCAGATTTAATGTCAACGTTTTGTGGAATCATTTCGAACATTGAGAAATGATTCTCGAAATACGGCTTCGTTTGTGTAAGTTTGGAATGAAAGGATTTGGCAGCGCCTGCTGAGATCTGTGGAAACACGATTGCCATAATCTTGATGTCGTCAAATGCAGGCGCGTTGGTACTAATTGGGCTCTGTTGTGTGATTATCTTATCGTCGGGGACGATAATATGTTCTCCCTCAGCCGTATCCGTATAAGCTTCCAGCACCTCAAGAGTTTGAAGGGTTTCGCTGAACGCCAAATAGGTTTGCGCCTGTGATTGCACTGCCTGATCAATATTGATGCGGACTTGCGCCTTTGACTCCTGAGTATACGTGCCGTCCGCATTCACCGTGTAGGTTATTTCCATTTGCTCAATTGTGACTGGTGATTGGTATTCCGGAGTCGCAATCTGTGCTGCGGCCGGTCCGACAGTGACAAGGATTAAAAAAACAGCCCGTACAAATGAAGTCAGTTTCATCTTCCTTCCCCCTTTTTTATTAGGTTATTTGATTTGTTGTTTCTACTCAGGAACGTTTGCTTCATGCAGGACCGTTTCGCGTAAATAAGTAGAATTTTCTGAAAAAGATGTTCGGCCTCAAGCCACTGGGTTCGCGCTTATTAATGATCTAAAAAGAGTTAAAATTGAATTGATAAGAAGTCCCTTTTTTGGGAATGAAGTATACGGATTCACGGGTTGTATGTCAATAAATAACAGCCCCATTCTATCGTGGGTTTCTCCAAATTGACCTTATCTCGCTTCGAAACAATTGACACTCCAAAGGGGTAAGTGGTAGTTAGCATCTGTATTTGATGTGGACCATCCAGGGCCGAATTGGATAACCCAACTCATGGTATTCGGACATAGAAGGGAGGAAGTGAAAACATGTCAAGAGGCTACGCGGGAAAGATCCTGATGGTGGATCTTTCCAAAAAAGAGCTGAAAGATGAGGTGCTGAATGAAGAACTTGCACGCCAGTTCATTGGAGGCTATGGCCTGGCTGCCAAGATACTCTTTGACCGTCAAAAGGCTGGTGTTGACCCATTGGGTCCGGATAGCATTCTTGGTTTTACCACGGGCCTGCTTACAGGTACACCCGCACTCTCGGCCTCAAGGTATATCATGGTAGGGAAATCACCCTTGACAGGAGGTTGGGGTGATGCCAATTCAGGGGGTTATTTCGGCCCGCACATGAAATTCGCCGGATATGACGCTGCCTTTTTCAGCGGGATATCTGAAAAGCCGGTTTACCTCTATATTGATAACGGTAAGGCTGAGCTGAAAGATGCTGCCCATTTATGGGGTAAGGACACCTTTGAAACAGAAGCCATTGTCAGATCTGAATTAGGCAAGGATGTGGAAATAGCATGCATCGGCCCGTCAGGAGAGAAGGTCGCCCTCATCTCTTGTGTGATAAACAACAAGGGCAGGGCTGCCGGCCGTTCCGGTTTGGGAGCGGTGATGGGTTCGAAGAGACTCAAGGCCGTGGCTGTGAAGGGCAGTATGGATATCCCTATGGCCGATGAGGACAAAGCTAAAGAGCTACGCAAAAAGTATCTGAAAGAACTGACCGGGCATTATGACATGATCAAGAAATGGGGCACTCCGGGCATTTTTATTAATTGTGCTGAAAGCGGTGACACACCTACCAAGAATTGGGCGGGGACATCGGTCATAGACTTTCCAGAATACGCGCTTCTTGGGGGCGACGCCGTGCTTGAACGCCAGACCAAGGCCTATGCCTGTTACCGGTGTCCCATCGGGTGCGGCGGGCATATGAAGGAAGGGACGGGAGAGTACAAATATGGGGCCGGCACCCCTAAACCGGAGTATGAGACCCTTGGCATGTTTGGGGCCAATTGTCTCAATAGTAATCTCGACTCTATAATCAAAGTCAACGATATCTGCAATCGTTACGGGATTGATACCATCTCAGGCGGTGCTGCCATCGCCTTTGCTATCGAATGCTATGAGAATGGGCTGATTACAACGGCGGACACGGATGGTATCGAGATGACCTGGGGCAACCATAGATCTATCGTTGCCATGACGGAAAAACTCGTCAAGAGGGAAGGTTTTGGCGACGTTTTGGCCGATGGGGTAAAGAAGGCGGCGGAAAGGATCCGCAAGGGCGCGGAACAATACGCCATGCACATTCAGGGTCAGGAGGCCCCGGCCCATGACCCGAAGTATGGATACCATTGGGGAATCGGCTACAGGATGGACCCTACTCCAGCCCGTCATACCCAGGGCCCGGGGATGCCTATCCCGGGACTACCGATTCCCGACTTCGACCCAAAGTCCTTCAGCGGCAGAGGCGAAGCGCACAAGATAGGAAGTAATTTCACCCATGTTGTGAACAGTACGGGGACCTGCCTATTCTTATTTTGGGCACTGCCTCATATTGATGGCCTCATTGATTTTATGCGCGCGGTCTCCGGTTGGGACCTGACGGTTGATGAACTCATTCAGACAGGGGAAAGGATAGCCAACATTCGGCATGCCTTCAACATTCGTGAGGGGCTTAATCCACTTGAATACAAGATACCAGGCAGGATAACGGGCAATCCGCCGCCGAAAGAGGGGCCATTGGCCGGTGTAACCGTTGATGAAGAGACACTTGACCAGGAATTCTTAGCTGCCATGGATTGGGATTCCAAGACAACCAAGCCTAGCGGAAAGAAATTGGAGGAACTGGGTCTGGAAGACGTTGCCCGGGAAATCCTGTCCTAATACTAGCAATCTTCTTATTTCTTTTCCTGCCCGCCATAGGAGGTGCCCTGCATTGTGGCGAAGTGAAACACCGGTCTTGTGATGCTTAAAATATTCAGGGGACAATGCACGATCCCGGCCGGGATATAGGCTAAAAAGGTTTCCGTGATGATGTTCCTTTCGTTGTCGATCCAGAATTCTATTTCCGCGCCCAAATCTTTCAGATCATGGGGATCGGTGCCGAAAAAACCGATGACTTCACCGAAATCATGGGTATGTGGCTCGGGGCTGGAGGTATCTTTTTCCTCTGTCGGCCAGAACCATACGACCTCACAATAAAAAGCGCCCGGCCTGACTTCACTGTCCAGATAAAACATGCGGGTGCTGCGGGTATCGGACAATGATCCTGCCCATTTGGGTATTACCAGGCCTTCCTTTGGTTGGGTGATAATGTACTTGCTATTGTATTGGGAAGTGGTCATGGCTAATCCTGCTCCTTTCAATTTATGAAATTAAGGTATTGTTCCATATGTTCGAATGACAGACTGCGCGGTTAACTTATCAAAAAAGATATATGGTTCATCCGGTTAATGAGTACGGAAAGGACTTTATATAAATACTTGGTTTGGCCCATGGGGTTCTCTTTGCGACAGGCGAACTTGCTTATGTGCAAGGCGCGGGCAATAAGCCAGAGGAGGCGGGCGGCGGGCTATTGGAATAATATACCAGGACCGGAAGTCCGGCTATCATCTCAGAACCTACCCGCCCGCCTGGCAGGCACCTTATGCTATTATCTTGCTTCTAACCTTTTCGCCGCTGCAAAAAGAACCCCATGGGCCGTACATCACCAATCTTGCTATAGTTTTATCATTAAGCGTGCTCATTTGCCGCATGATCCAGATGCATGAATTCTCCGGGAGAGATGTCAACCCATAGAGGCGCCTGAAACATCTACAATAGCAGCCCCACCGTCCGCAACCAGCACGGCACCCGTCATAAAGGATGAATCGTCTCCTGCCAGAAAACTGCATATGCCTCCCATTTCACTCGGTTTTGATACGCGCCTGAGAGGTACATGAGAAGAAAAGCGCTTGAAAAGGGACTCAATATCGGTTGCCTTTTCTTCGGCAAGTTTGCCCACGGATTCTTCGAACATGCTCGTCCTGGTGGCCCCCGGACAGATCACGTTGCACCTGATATTTTGGGGACCGTACTCCAGGGCCACCTGTTGGGTGAGCATAATCAATCCGGCCTTGGAGGAACAATACCCGACGGATTGGGGCATACATCTTAGACCCGCCAGAGAAGCAATGTTGATGATAGACCCTCCTCCATTAGCTAACATATGTGGGATTGCCGCCTTCATGGTTGCAAATGGACCGGTAAGGTTGGTGTCAAGAACCCTCCGCCATTCGTCCATGGAGGTTTCCAGAATGCTGCCGTGGGAATCCATGGCGGCATTGTTGACCAAAACATCCAATTTCCCCCCAAAGGCCACAGTGGTCTCTATCATTTTGGCTACGTCGTCAGAGCGGGTCACATCTCCGGGGCAAATCACAACGGATCCCTGTAGAAAAGAACGCGTTGTTGTTTCTAATTTGTCCTTTCGCCGACCGGTAATACACACTCGTGCGCCGTCCTCAATAAAACGCTTGGCGATAGCGGCACCGATGCCTGTGCCGCCGCCCGTGATCAATGCAACTTTACCGCTTAATTTCATTTGGTTTCCCTTTCCTTCATTAATAAATAGAGCCCCTCCCGATAATCAGCAATGAGTCATAGAGATTGATCAGCAACTTCCGAATCCTTTATGAACGTAACAGTTTAAGTTTTGAGCACTATGGGTGTTTTACCTGGGGTGGCATACTTGACAACAGCATCTTCATTCAGATCGATTCCCAAGCCGTTGCCTTCCGGAGGATAGAGATAGCCGTTCTCATACCTGGGCATTGTCATCCCCAGATCATCGGTGACTGCCTCGCCAGTGGTATCAATCAGATCGTGCAAATTCAGTGGGCCGATGGACTCTTGTTCGATTCTTCCCATCCATTCGGTAGCGGCAAGGAAATGAGCTTCCACGGCCGCTCCCAGACCGGAATTGATCATGCAGCCGCACATCACATTGAATCCAAGAGACTGGGCGATTGCCACCCACTTTTGACTTTTACGGATACCGCCCGCTTTCGCCATTTTCAGGAAAAAACCGTCAATGGCGTCAATCCTGGCCAATCTATGAAGATCGCTCAATTCGGATGCGGCTTCATCGGCGAATATGGGTACATCCACCTTACGGCGCAACCGGGCCAAACCGTCAATATCCCATCGCGGTATGGGTTGTTCGGCAAGGAACAAATCGTACTTATCAACTTGGGTAAGAAACTTGAGAGCCTGCATGTAATCCCAACCGCCGTTGGTATCCGTCATGATCTTAACATCGTTGCCCACAGCCCGGCGAACTTCGGCGACCATCTCGATATCCTCTTCGATAATATTGGCGCCGACCTTGAGCTTTAAACCTCCATATCCGGCTTTGGCCAGTTTTACTGCCTGTTGCGCCACCTCTCGGGGTGTCCCGGACGACATCACATAGGCCAGACGAATCTTTTCATTGGATCGACCGCCGAGAAGCTTGTAAAGGGGCACACCCAAGGCCTTGCCAATCAAGTCATGCAAGGCGTAATCGACCACGGCCTTGGAATGGTTGTTACGCGTAACCGCTTTATCCATGCGGGCGATGATGGTTTCAATATTAAAGGGATCTTCTCCCAGCAGAATCCGCGGTCCATAAATGGTGCTGATATTGTGCAGGATGGATTCCTGGCTTTCTCCCATATACCACATGGACGTATCCCCGCTTTCGGAAATACCGGTCACTCCCTCATCTGTATGCAGTTTGAGCAGAACGGCGTGCGCCCAATTGACCGCAGCGCCGGACATAATAATTGGTTTGGCAAACGGTAGAGAAACAGGAATGCATTCAATTTGGTTTATTTTCATAGGCAATCCTTCATATATTTAGATTGGTGTCAAAATGATTGTGGAACCAACCAATCCGGTTGGGAACATTTTATTAAATGAGGTTCTTCTCCCAATTAGTTAGTAGAAAATTGACCAGGATACGAGGGTTCATAAAATTCTGACCAAACTATGCCCATTACTAATTCCCTCCTCCTTTTAGGAGGCTCTTATTTCCTCCACCTCTTAGGAGGAGATCAGGAAGGCATTTACAACCTCCCCCTCTTAGGGGGAGGTTGGAGGGGGTCTTAGAATGGTTTTATGAGACCCCACCTTATTCCTCCCCTAAGAGGGGAGGAGGTAATGATGATCCTTAAATGATAATAGAAAGGTTTTTCAAACAATATATTTTTTATAATATATCCATTTTTTTGTCAAAAGTAATATAATAGTTAAGAATAATCAGGCAAAAGGAGATACTGATGAAGAACAACAAAAGGCTCTTTACGGATAAAGAACTCGAGGAAATGGGAAAACGCACTCTGGACCTGGTGCTGGAAGCCATCGATGCCGGGGACAAGGAAAAGGCTAAAAATCTGGCACAGCGTATGTATAAAGAATTTAATTACCTCCATGACGGTTATTTCACCTGGGTGACCGGTCTACAGACGTATATCTATCAGAATATGGGAATTGAAGCTGTTGAAGAGGCCGAGCGGCAGGCGCATACCATAGAATCCAGAATTGCTTTCATACCCTCTGGGGAAACCGATTTCCGTGCCCGTGTGGAGAATCTGGTTGGAGCACTGCGCGGTCATCTCCAGCCGATTACCTTCGCCGAGGATGATGAAAAAGTGACTATTACCATGGAGCCTTGCGGTTCCGGGGAGCGGCTCATACAAAAAGGCGGATATGAGGAAGGACTGGCAAGGGTCAAAGAACCACACCGCATCACCTGGGGAATGGAAAACTTCCCCCTCTACTGCGTCCATTGCCCGGTCATGGAAGCACTGGATATAGAAAATACCGGGGATTTCGCATTCTGCCATTTTGTCTCTGATCCCATCGGCAAGGAGCATTGCCAGTTTGTCTTCTACAAGGATCCAGCGAATATTCCGGAGGTGTTCTATACACGGATCGGCAAGAAGAAACCGGTGCGTTAGAAAAGGAGTTATTATAGGTTCATCCGGTTAATGAGTACTGAAATAACTTCATGCTACAAATACCTGATTCGGCCCGTGAGGTTCTCTTTGCGACAGGCGAACTTGTTTATGTGCAAGGTATGGGCACTAAGCCGGGGTAGGCGGGCGGCGGGCTATTGGAATAATATCCAGGGACTGGAAGTCCGGCTATCTGCTCAGAAGTTACCCGCCCGTCTGGCATGCACCTTATGCTATTATCTTGCTCCCAAGTTTTTCGCCGCTGCAAAGAGAGCCCCATGGGCCGAAAATCAGAAATCTTGTTGTTATATAACATTTTATTATTAAGCGTACTCGTTAACCGGATGATCCTTATTATATAATCGAGGGATCGGGCTTAATCCATGTCATTCATTATTAACACCGGTTTTATTGTAATACCAGCCTTGGTGTCTTCAAACGCCTTGTTTATATCACCAAAATCATATGTAGTTATCAAACGCTCGTAGGGAAACTGTCCTTTGCGGTTGAGTTCTATCAACTTTGGTAAAAAAGATCTAGGAATTGAATTGCCCAGCAGAATACCCTGGATTGAGGAACCGCGATCCAGTATCTGTAAAGGAGAGAAGGAAAAAGGTTTACCAAAATTGGGGGTAGTCACAATACCGCATGTACCTCCCATTCCCAGGCAGGTAAGAGCGTCATTAAATGCTTGTTCATTACCTGATGTTTCCAATGAAAAGGTCATCCCATGAGGGGCAATCTTTCGTATCTCTTCAGCTATATCTCCATCACCGGCATTTAAGGCATGCGTTGCTCCCAGTTCAATGGCAAGTTCAAGCCTTGATTGAACGATGTCTACGGCAATTAATGGTGAAGCACCTGCAACCTTTCCGGCCATTATCGCGCTAAGACCCACTGAACCGACTCCAAACACAACAAGGCCTTGATCAGCTTTAACTTTGAACAGATTAAAAACTGACCCCGCTCCTGTTTGAACTCCACAGGCTATTGCTGCCATCATAAACGGCGGATGATGTTCCTCAACCGGAACAACAGCTCGACCCAGGGCGATAGCATGGGTGGCAAAAGAAGATTGTTGGAAAAACGCACTTGATATGGATTTCCCATCAACAGAAATAGTCTGGCTTCCGTCCATTCGAGTGCCCGCAAACCCTAAAGATAGTGCTTTTTCACAAATATAGGTTTTGCCCTGCATACAGGTAGGACAGGTGGAACAGAAAGGAGCGGAAATTATTACACGGTCACCTTGTTTAACACCATCCACCGCAGGTCCCACGGCTTCCACCACTCCACATCCTTCATGCCCGAGTACCGCGGGCAGGGGAGTCATATTCTGGGCGATAATGTCAGTATGGCATATACCGCAGGCCTCAACACTTACTAGAATTTCATCACTTCGTAAATCGTCCAGTTCGACGGTCTCAATTACGAATTGACTGTTAGGTTCACTGATAACTGCTGCTTTTACATCTTTCAACATTTTATTTATCTTTGATTTGATAAGAACTCGCTTTTTGATGACCAGAGTATAGAGAATTTACCGTTGTATGTCAATTTACAACCACATCATAAAGCAGCGCCCGATAAAACCCTGCCTTTAATGTCCGATGGTTTATGCTGACTACTTCTTCCCACCCCTCATTCCTCTCTCTATGTTTAAGAATACCAACTTAAAAACTGCATTCATTTAAAGGGGTCAGGTCAATTGTAGCTGGCGATCTTTGTCAACTTTGCTTCCTTGGTGAGTATTGATTGTAGGTATTTGATCTTGTCCATGTGGGATAGGGAGCTTTGATAGAATTTGAATTTCATTATCACGTAAAATGTTTTGGTATGCGGCATCTTGCTTTTGTATAGATCCAGAGAAGTAAGCCTCCCGAGCTCAGCACAAGGTTCATTATCCCCAGTATGATGATACGATTACTCCAGCCATAGGAAACAAAAAGCATTCCCAAACTACCGGATAACATAAAGGAGGCCTGAATCAGGGAAGATGCTGATCCTGTATCCTTATCCTGCTGCTCCAGTAGTAAACTGCTTGAAGGCGGTCGGCTGATGGCGACAGATAGATAACCAAAGGCAACTGAAATGGCGAAAAGCAGCGGACTCATTTGTCCGATTGTCAACATCAACATCCCGCTGATAAGGGAGCCTGTAAAACATGCCGTGATGATGGTTAAGGGTTTAAAATATCTTTGTAAAAACAGATATATGGGACCGCCAATTATAAAATTCACGGCTATCGCACCAAAATAGATGCTATAAGCTTCTTTGCTGACGCCAAATCCTTTAATAAAAATGAAAGAAGAAACACTGATAAAACCAAGAAGCGGTATTGAGATTACTGAAAAAACTATTAACAACCGCCAGAAATAAGGATTTTTCAAGACGACAAATAATCTCAAAGTGGTTTTAAATGTACTGACATCAGTATATTCCCTGTTTGTTTCTTTCAAAAAAAGAACGAATATCCAGACCAGTATTCCAATAATAATAAGCGCGACGAAGGTCCCCCGCCAGGAAGTAAGTTTGATGATCTGAGACCCGATCGAAGGTGCAATCACAGGTATCATGCCATTTAACACTGTAACAAAAGCAAGTGTACTTTCCCTTTTCTTGCCTGGGAAAACATCTTTCACAATTGCCAGATTTACGGCCATGGCGGCACCGGCACCGATAGCCTGAAATATTCTGGCCGTGATCAACTGAAAAACATTTTGACTCAGCACGCAAAAAATACTCGATATGATATACAGCGGAACACCAATCAGTAAAATTCGTTTGCGCCCATATTTATCAGATAACGGTCCCCAAAAAACAGAACTGGTACTTACGAAAATAAAAAACACAATCAGTGATGAAGTCACCCAAAAGCCAGAACAGTTCAGCTGTTCACTCATTGTTGGTAACGCGGGTAAATACAGGTCTGTTGATAATGCCGGAAAGGAGGCTATTAACGCTATCAGTAGCATTATCATAATATTTGAAAGTTGTTTCGGTTTATTTTGAGCTTCTTCAGGAGTCCCGGATTCAGTTTTCGTCATTTCTTTTTTTTAACCCAGATTTTGAAATAGGCATCGTAGCGAGGTCTGAAAAAGCTTGCTATTCGCAGATGCTTGTAGTCCTTCTATATTTTTTGCTAACTCGTAATTTGTCAATAAAAATAATGCTTGCCACATTGTTAAATCGGATTCTATCTGATTCTTCTTCAGGAAGAGATTGAGAAAGCTAAAAGCAAGTTTAAGCTCAAAGAAAATGCGAGATGTGAAAAACGACCAATAAAATTTATCATCCAAAACAAATAAGTGGTTGACAAAAGGAATCCACATAGAAGCAGAATTATTGAATACAGACTCAAATCATACTGACACAATATATGGGGTATCTACAAAAAGACTAAGAGCGACAGACCAATGAGTGTAATCCCAGAGATAGCGCTTAGTTTGTTTGACGGGATGAATTCTCGCATATTCATAATTTCAAGCCTCTTTACGCTTTAATCTGTCTCAGTGCCATCCATGTTAAGAAATAACATATTCTCTCTGTCTTCTTCTTTCACTAGTTTTTTAAAGGATGTTTCGGTCATTTTAGACGCATATTGAGATTGGATGAATATAAAAGGTCTATCTAATTTTGTAACTCTGAAAGGGCAATGTAAAAAATTTGCCGGAATATAGACCAGTGTAGACTCGGTGATTATGTGTTTTTCCATCTCTTTGCCCATATATAACTCAATCTCAGCTCCCAGATCCTTTGGGTCATCAGGATTCATTCCGAGCGCTACCAGGATTTCGGGATCCTTGTGTATGTGCGGACCGTGTGCCACTTTTAAAGCGGACTCATTCATCACCATAACCGAAAAACATTGGCTTCCCTTAATGATATCATCATCTGTCCATACAACAAATGCGGGATTACGACCAAACCCGCGTTGTCTTACTTCCGGCACGAGCTCGTTTAAAAAATACTTTCCATATTTTGTTTCAGCCATTCTTAATATCCTCCATTTCTCGCTTCCCTCGAAATGACATATGGAACAAATACCCCATTAGTATACAGTCTCGGATACCAGGATCTATGACGCAAATCACTCATACTAGGTAAAAGGTTACCCAAGTGCTTATGATTCTCTCTCACCTGTCAGGGAAACGGCCATGACCAGGAAGGGCTGCTCAATCCTTCTGGTAATAATTGGGCAATGAGGTACTCCTTTGGGGACTACGACGGCTGTGGGCTCGGTGAATGTGTACTTTTCCTCCTCATCCTTGCCGATGGCTATCTCGACTTCGGCGCCCAGATACCCCGGGTTTTGCGGATTGGAACCGATGAAGAATATGGCTTCATCGTATTCGTGTACGTGTGGTTTTTTAGACAAGCCGGTTATGCCCGTCTTGTATGCAAAGGCATATATAATATGGCAGTTAAAGCCGTTAAGGACATCAGCTCCCACGGCCATGAGCTTGCCATCCATCACAAAAGGGAGTTTGACAACACAATCTTTATATTTTGTATTGGACATATTAATATTCTCCATTCCTTTGATAACTCAACAGTCTAAAGCTTTAATTGATTTATGGTATCTCAAGCTATTGTTAATATTGATAAGTTCTGTTGTATGGGTGAGGTGATAAGACCTTGCTTTTTGGTTGAAAAGTATAGAGAAAAGCAGGTTGTAGGTCAAGGGGAAAAGAACCACAATATCTGTGGTATTGTGGCGGTCGCCTCACGCCATCTTGTCGAGCCGTAGCCTTTGGCGAAGGCTGATCCTCCCCATTCTCCCGCACGGGGCTTCCTGGCGAAGGCGATTTCTACGGTTATTCCCTATCATAGCGGGATGTGAGCATAACTTCCAACCACATAACCGGTTTCCCGACTCTCTTGAAGATCAAGGGACAATGGATTAATCCTGCCGGAACAGTAACTATCGAGGGGGCGTCGATTATCTGTTTTTCTCCACCCATGTAAAATTCGATTTCAGCATCAAAATCATAAAGATCTAGGGGGTTGCTTCCAAAAAAGCACATCACATGAGGAAAATCGTGCTTATGGGGCTCAGATTCATCGCCCTCCAGATTTGCTTTTACTATTGTAGAGAATAATATCTGGCAATCAACTCCCAATCTTTCGGGAGTGGCTAAGAATCCATCAAATACCGTCCCGTCATGTAATTTCCCTTTAGGTTCCCTTAATACATATTTGGCATATTGTGATTCGACCATTTTATCGTATCCTTTCTTTCCGCATTGGAATAAATTATGAACTCAAAAAATGAAACATAATTTTAGACCATATGTTTATGTCAATCAAATACTTAGTTTTCTGAGGTTGAAACCAAAGAAGCTGAGCTTTTCGCAATGCTCTACCGGCATCCCGTCTTCAACTGCCGCTGTTTTCTGTTCGATGGCGGGTTTCGGTCCCATAAATCCAGGTGTTTGCAATGACCTTTATGTAAATGGGACCGGTGCAATTCTTGACTTAAACTGTGCGATAAAGTATATTTTTTATAATTCGCTAAAATTATCTAATACATGATGAAAACAATAAAACAACCTTAATCAGAAAGGAGAGGATATGGGTCCATTACATCTTATTGCCAGACGGTATTTGGGTTGGCTTATGGTTGGCGCGTTCATGTTCGCCTCATTTATTGGTTGTGAACGCCTGGATAAATCAGCCGGTTCAGGAGCGGGCGATGTAAAATTTACTGTTCTTGATCCCAGAGGACAGCCATCAGGAATATTCGGTAGCCGGGGTGAACCTGGCTCGCATATGATGGCGATTTTTGATCCCGAGACACAGCCCACTGTTTCCCGTGATGAGCTGGCTTCCCTGCGGATGGCTCCCAGGCTGGATAGCCTGGAGAATAAAACGATTTACCTGGTGAATACCGGTTTTGCCGGCAGCAAAGAATTTTTTGAAGAAGTGCATGGGTGGTTCAGCGAAAACATGCCTTCTGTCAAAACAGTGTTGCATGACAAGCAAGGCATGTTTTCAGACAGTCCCGAACTCTGGGCTGAACTCAAGCAAAAGGCCGATGGTGTGGTCTTCGGTGTCGGCGGTTGAGACGGCTGTTCGGCGAGTATCGCCGATTTTGCCCGAACCATGGAAGGTGAATACGATGTGCCCACCGCCCCCATCGTCACCGCACGATTCGCGGATTATGTCATACGGGACGGTCACTCCCATGGCATGAATCTGCGCTGGATCTTTCCCCCCTATCCGGTTGGCTGGGTTCCCAGGGAAACCCTGCATGAATATGTTCAAGGGGACGATCCCGTAACCGGTGTTAAGTTAATGACGGAAATAATCGATGCGCTGACAAAACCATTAACCGACGCTGAGAAAAACCCTGAAATGTCCGAAAGGCCCAAAAGGCCCCGCCTTCTGGAGCCGGATACTGAGGCAAACCTTCATAGGTTGTTCCTGGAGAACGGCTGGACCGACGGTTTACCCATTGTACTGCCAACAGAGGAAAGAGTTGCTGAAATGCTTACGGGAACCGACCACGATCCCCAGGAGGTGGTTGGCATGATGTCGGTCACCCCGTATGAGGAACTGAATGAATATACTGTGGAAAAGGTGGCCGTAAACGCCGTTATGGCCGGTGCCAGGCCTGAACACCTGCCGGTCATCCTGGCCATAGCTTCGACTCAGCACCCCTCCTGCCCCAGTTCTACCGGGTCTTACGGGAGTATGGTGGTAGTGAACGGCCCGGTCGCCAAAACAATCGAAATGAACAGCGGCGTCGGCGCACTTGGGCCGTTCAACTATGCCAATTCCGTCATCGGCAGGGCCTGGACACTTATGAGTATAAACTTCGGTGACGCGCGACCGGATATCACCTTTATGGCGACTATTGGCAACGGTTTGAGTTTTACCAACCAGTGCTGCGCCGAAAACGAGGAAAAGAGCCCATGGGAGCCGTTTCATGTGCGTAAGGGATTCAAGGCCTCCGAGAGTACAGTCAGTATCTTTCGCGGCTGGAACGTCATGACACTGGGTATGGGTGGAGCGGAGAGTCTGCTGCAGAGGATTAAAACATTCGGGATGATGGGCACCTGCACCTTCGTGGTGGACCCGTTGGCAGCGAAATCCCTGAAAGACGAAGGCTGGAATGATCCGGGCAAGCTCAGCGAGTGGCTGGCCGAAAATATAGGGACCCCCTTTGCCAGACCGGAAGGTATCAATTTCGTGGTAGTGGGTGGTGAGACCAACCCTATCTGGCAGACGACGGATTTTGTCCATTATGAGACTGCATCAGTGGACAAGTGGATGCCTGAAAAAGGGATCAATCTTGATGAGAACCCCCTCCGAATGCCCGCAGCTCCCCCCTGTCCGGATAAATTATGTGGTATTGGGGGGTAATTGATGACTATTTATCGATCACAGCCCCTTGAAACACACCCGTCGGGGCTGCCGTGAAGGTCAAAACATAGTGATTTCTAATCTTGCATTAAGGGGACGTTCTGCATGAACGTCCCCTCTTCTATGGGTCCATAAGAAATTAAGAAAATTAAATATCTATAATCACTCTTACCAGGTCGGTTTACCGCAGCGGTAATTCTCCGCCTTATTGATATCTCCCTCCCCCTTGTAAATTGCCACTTCCGGATACGCGCACACTGGCCGGGTCTTATAGACCTGACCGACATTGCTGTAGTTGGCCTGGATATGATCCGGGGCAATTCCCTCTTCCCGCCATTTCTGCAAAGCGCCCATGGCATCGAAAGTACCCGGAAACATGGCCGGACACATAGCGAAATCCGGCACCACGAACAGGCGGAAGAAGTCTCTTGTTTTACCCTTTCCTCCCATGGTCTTGACAACGTCATCGTAATACGTGGTGACAGTACGAGGCGGAACCCACGTTTCATTCCAGGACTGGTAGATCAGGAGCTTTCCGCCGTTTTCTTTGAAGGCTTTGAGATCGGTCGAGATAGAGTTTATAACGGGACCCAGGCGGGAATCGATCCGTCGGGTATCCACCTCCAGATCAAAGGTTCCAAAATCCCACTCAGGATCTTCGAAGGCTATGTACCTGAAAAAATCATTGTTGATAAACAGCGGCTCCGGGCCTTCAATCATGGCTCCCCAGAGCAGTTCGCTTCCCGGTTCAAAGCCCGAATAGATCTGTGTGCCGTCTGCAAATCTTGCACCGGCATAGAGCCGTCGTGCCGTGTTTACCTGTGCCGGGGTCAGGCACGAGTTCTGTTCCGGGCCCGGACACTGGATGGAAGCAGGATCGAAATCGCACCGGGTCGGGTCTTCTATCGCATTGTCTTTTACCCCATCCAATTCATCACAGGCGTCCAGCGCCGCCCTGTTGAGCGCCGGATATTTGCTCGGGGGAATATAACCGGGGGTATCCACCCCGTCTTTCAGAGCCACCCAACTGAGATATTCCGATCCTGTTTGCAGATGCGTGAGATAGAATGCCGGATCCCCGGACAGGATACCGTCGTAATCCTCCGGATAGCGCTGGGCCTCTGCCAAACCCTCGCGGCCCCCGTTGTGGCAGCCGTCAAAGTATGAATACTTAGGCGGCCTGCCGTAAAAAGCTTCGATAAGATACTTGGCAACCACCGTAGTCTCATGCACGGCTCGATGCGTCCAGTCAACCAGCCTTTCAGGATGTCCCATGGCCCATTCGTGGCCGGGGGCTTGGTGGCCGGTATCCGTGGAGGCAGTTGCATATCCCCGCTCCAGCGAAGAAGCTAGTCCTGCATATTTGATTGCTCCTTCAAAGGCAGGATTGCCGGTCATAAGAAACCGGTCGTTCCAGGCATTGGCCGGAGGCAGCCAGACTTCGAAACCGATGTGTGAATTTTCAACAGGTTCGATATAGCCGATCACCCGACAGAATGGCACAGTGACCTTTAATCCCGAAGGGGTCCCGAATATTCCGGGTGTTTTGGGAGGCAAAAAACCGAGCGGATCATTCATAAAAACGGCACTGCTGATTGTCACATTCGGAAGTTTCTCCGACACCAGGGCTGTACAGGACTTCTGAGCCATTAAAGGTTGCGCAGCCATTATTCCGGACAATATTACCAAATAACTTAATACAAAACGCCACGCTTTCATACCAGTTTCCCTCCTTAGATGAGATGATCAAGACTCGCCTTTTTGTGTTTGGACTATATAGGATTGCCCCCTGCCACGCAGCATGTTTCTTCCGGCTTCATTCAATCTATGCCAGAAGCCCCTGCGCCCGGATCAGGCGATCCTGTACGTGTACTCCGTTGGGGCATTGAATGGCACACTCGGAACAATCACTGCACCGTATATCCCTGATCTCCTTCGGCAATCCCATAAAACTCATGCGCGCCTGATGATAGTTGCCGCAATAATCATGATAGGCCAGGAAACGCAACACGTCCGTCACGGGCATGCCCTTCGGGCATTTACCGCTGCATTGGTAGCACATGCGGCAATAGGAAGGCCGGATTTTTTCATTCAGGACATACAGCAGTTTCTCATCTGAAGCCGTATAAGGTTCAGACATAGCCCGGAAGTTCATTTCAAGCTCATCAATCGTCTTCATAAACGGTACTGTCGTTCCGATTGCGGGATTCTGCAGAACCCATTTGATCCCTGCGAGCGGCCCGTCCCCGGTCCTGGCAGGCGGATTATCAAACCTGGTTAAATTCAAGCCGGTCAACGCGACCACAACCTTCATTGCTATGACACCGATACCCGCATCATGCAGCTTTTTGATCGCCCTGTCCCTGTAGTAGCCTCCAATAGGAAAGCTGTAGGTGGTCTGCATGACATCGAATGTCTTTGTTTCCAGAAGAAAATCAACCATCCTGTTCGGATCATGGCAACTGAATCCAACAAAGCGCGCCTTTCCCGATTTCTTGCACTCCTGCATCGCTTCAACCGCTTCATCCGGAATCGACTCCGGTACATCCCTGGCATGCAGATGCCAGATATCAACATAGTCCGTACCGAGAGCCTTAAGGCTGGTATCCAAATCCTTCAGGATGTCCGCTTTCCTTCTTGAAGGAGACTTGGTGGCAATGACAATTTTGGTTCGATCCCGGCCTTTTATAATACCTGCAAAGATCTTTTCGCTGTCGCCGTAATCCCGGGACGTATCGTAATAATTAACTCCCATGTCCAATGCACGGGCGACCACCTCAGTCACGGGCACGAAACCGATCCCGAAACCTACCCCCGAAACCTTAAGCCCTGTTTTGCCTAAAGTTCGATAGACAACCTTGGGAGACTCTTTAGACGCAGCTTTAAGGCCTGTCGTTGAGACAAGCCCGGCGGCAGGCAGCGTCAACCCAGCCTTTAGAAATCTCCTTCTTGATAGATTGATACCCATAGGACCTCCTATTAACGCCATTCATCTACCGAGGCGCTGCCGGAATAACCATATTCAGAAGCTTTCCATAGAGGGCTTGTCTCTCCGCCCACAACAATCAGGTTTATATTCTCCGGGATATAAAACGGGGCTATCAGTGCATCATCAGGCAATGATTTCCAGGAAGCAAAAGGTTCCACACCTAAGTTAGCTTCAGATGTCACCAGCATATCAATATGGTCGGTTTTCCAATAATTTCCGGCAGACATCTTGATATTCTCGGAAAGATGGCGACAGTAATCCATTTTGGTATTGAAACCTTCGTTGTTTTTCAGATTGGCAGCTATAAGCGGATCTATGATTATAGTAGCCCTGGAATTAAGCGGAGGTATTGCTGCAAATTGGCGGGTCAATTCCTCGGCAAGCGAACGATTAGCAGCGCAACAGATACTGTTAACCACCGCCCACCCTCTGAAAGTACTAACTACGCTTTCCTCGGGTTTATAACCTTTATCAACGTGGAAAGGCGACCAGACACTCCTCTCCTCGTTCTCGGCGACGCACATATTGTTGTATAACTCGTTACATCCTTGTGAGCTCCAGATGGTTCTCTTAACCTTGGCATATCCCCAGCAGATACTCATTAGGGTCCATGCTCTGCCAATAACAGAGTTAGCCTGGTTTATGGGGCTGAATGCTCCTATTCCTGAATTCATTCCAAGCTCATTACGAATAGGACCGTTCACAAGAAGCATACTGCCAAAAGCTGTGGTCGAAGGCGCAATTGATGATTGTCCCATGGAAGCTATAGCAAGTATCACGGGGAGGTATTCCGGTTTAGCCCCGGCCATCACCGCATAAATGGCGATATCACGCACAGTGTATTTTATCATTTCATGATGGTCATGATCATAGGCCTGACTGACTTCTTCATCGGGAGAACGTTTTGTACCTGTAAGCATTTTTTCCACGCGCTCTTCGGTAGGAAGTATGATTGGCAGTCCATCTGTCCATCCCCTGTCATAAAAGAGCTGCTGTAGATTATCCTCCGTATCAGGTCTTAAAACATCCTCAGGAGTTTCCTCAACAGTAGTAGGGGCAGGCTCAGGTTTCTTTATTTCCTGCGGTGTGGTCAACACCTCGATTATTTCATCGATTACACGTCTTTCTGTTTCAGGATCATTACCTTGGACTATTTTTTTGTAGAGGGCCTCATGAGATAAACCGATAACAGGAGTCGGGGTAAAGATGAAGGGCAAAGCGATGGCTTTCGGATAACTCTTCGCTACTGATTCCATTGTGTAAGCAGAAATGGGTGCTACTGGAATTCCGTAATTCTGTTCCAGGTTGAGTCCGGCTTCAGCAACTGCTGAAATGCAGCCCGGTCAACCAGCCACGCCAAGAATCACGGCATCACCCCTTTCCTTTATTTCATCCCAGAGATCATAATTATCATCCGAGAAAACATGCCCAGGCTTCCGTCTGGGAATAGTTGTTATGGAAGGCATGTGCTGAGCAAACCATCTCTGCACTTCCAGCATGAAGTTATACCCTCCACCGAAACCAATATCTACAAGATAGAGAGTCTTGTTTTCCAGAGTATCCAGCCGCTTTGCCAGCTTCATAGAAGAAGGCGCGAATCTGAATATGCCAGGCGGGCCAGGAAATCCAGGTGGCGGCTCGTCTGGAGCCAGTTCCTGTCTTTTAACTACAGGACTAAGTACGGAAATAAGCTTTTCTTTTGCCAATTTGTTCCTCTTTGAATAGTCAACATTGGGAGACTCCTGCGACGCGGCTTTAAGGCCTGTCGTTGAAACAAGCCCGGCGGCAGGCAACGTCAACCCAACCTTTAGAAATCTCCTTCTTGATTGATTCATACCCATAAGACCTCCTCTTCTGGTGAAAGGTGAGGTGAAAAGAACTTCCTTTCTTATGGCGCGAGTATAGAAAGATAAGCCCGGTGTGTCAAGACAATTAAAAGTAAGGAGGATTGAAAGAGATAAAAAGCTTAAGAGGAAAATCGATAAGAGTATAAAGAATCTGGATCTGTCAAGAATGAAGACCGCTTGGCTTTCTCAAACCTTTTCAGCTGTTTCTGATAATACTCTTTACCCTCTTTTTGCAGGGAAATAGCTTCGTTGATAGTGTCGATAGCCTTTTGAATGGAGCCGTTTACGTAATAGGCCTCTGCCAGCGTGTCCAGGATTACCGGGGATCTCTCATGGTTTACCGCCTCTTTAGCCAATAAAAGGGCCCTTTCAGGGTCCCTTAATCCCTCGTCCGGCACCGTCAGCAGCAGCCAGGCCAGGTTATTCAAGGCAAGAGGCTGTTCCCTGTCAAGCTCTAAGACCTGCTCATAGATCTCTATCGCTTCTCCGTACCTTTCCCCCTCATGGTAAAGCATGGCCAGGTTGCTGAGCAACATAATATTGTCCGGATCATCAGATAACCGCTCCTGAAGCGCGTTACTTATCAGTCTATACTTGAGGGTCTGTTTCATTGGGCTGAAGTTCAGATAATACCCCAGTCCCATGGTGCATATAAGATACACCCCAAATGACATATAGATCAGCCTTTTGTGGCGATTCACCAACCCCGGGTCTTTCAGGAGTCTCCAGAGGTAATCCACTCTTTCCTTTATGCTGAAATGGTGCCAGCTGGGGAGATTTCTGCTCTTTCCGCTGAACACGGCTATCTTTTCAAGGGCGCTGACTGTGGGCGCCGGGCCTCCCATGGTCACCGCGGAAAAGGTATCAGCCTGTCTTTCAAAATTACGCATAAAGAATCCCATTAAAAAACGGAAGTAGACAAACATGGACAGGATAATAGGAATTGACAGAAAGAGATAAAATAGGCTCGTTGCCTGGGACCCTGTTTTTCTGAGAAGCCCTGCCACAAAGGTGTTTGTCGCCAGGAAGTCGAAAAAGATATCAAAGGAGCCGAAGGAAAGTGCAACGTATCCGAGAAAAAAAATCACATAAAAAAACATATGTCCGTACTTGGCATGACCGACTTCATGGGCTATTACGGCCTTCAACTCTTCAACCGAAAGGATTTTCTCGAGGGAATCCGTCATAAGGATATATCTGTATCTGGGTATGATACCCATAATACCAGCGGTCATCATGAGCCCTTCCAGGACAGGCCATCTCATGAGATCCCGGTATCTAAAACCCAAATCCCTTAGAAATTTCTTGAGTTCATTTATCCGATCTGATGTATCAAAGGGTCTGCAACCCCACCAGTATTGAATTAACGGAGGCATAAATATCATAAATATGATTAGAAAGATGCTAAAGAATATTATCTGCCCCTCGGTTCGCACAAAAAAACCCTCTACCCCGCGCCATGGACTGATCGATATCAGGTCATACACCAGGGTAAGAATCAACCATGGGAAAAGGATGGGAAAATTGAGCTTAAGCTTCGATATGACAAAAGATCGCTTTTTTATCCCTGTCCCGGATAGCATTACGTAAGCTGGATGTGAAAAATACCAGATGGTGGCGAGATAGAATAAAAAGAGAGAAAGGGCCAGTAAACCCTGCAAAACAGATAAGTGTCTAACTGCCGGAATGGCTTGTATCCAGTACTTCAGTTGAAACACGTAAACATCCAGGCTGAAGAGGAGGATGGCGAAAATGGAAAGCCGGAAAACAAGGTTATGATAACCCCTTACCAGTTTGCCCTGTGTATTGTTTCCAAAGCGAGATACAAGACGCCGGAAGCTCAGTCTGCAGAAGAAGAGAAAAACAGACCAGCATATGAACATCATCGCGATGCAATAGGGCGGGGAGTTTCCATGGTTGTTGTCAGGATAGCTGATATTGAAAACCAGGAGGACAATAATAAAATAGATAATGTTGTTGAACATAAAAAAGCCGGATAGAGTGGATTTCCTAATGTCTCTTTATTATCGGGGTCTCCATTAAGAGATATCGTCCCCTTCCTTAATAAATTCGAGTTTTCCTCCGCCCGGGGGGAGAGAATAATCATCGCTTATGTTTATGGTGACTCCGTAACGTTTCTCAAGATCAGCCAATTCGTTACGTTTGCGGTTCTGGATATAGTTGGCCACATCCACAGGCAGGACCACATCCGCCCTGACCACATCTCCTTTTGAGACACCTTTCCATATCCTGCGCAGATAGGAAACAGCAGCCGCCCCCACCGAAATCACTATTCCTCGGCCCTGGCATTGCTCGCATATCTGATAGCTCTTTGATTCAATCGACGGTCGCAGTCTCTGTCTGGACAACTCTAAAAGCCCGAATTTGGATATGGGTGAGATATCGGTCTTGGCACGGTCTTTCTTTAGCTCTTCACGAAGTGTCTTCTCTACCTCCCTGTTGTGTCTACGGTCTTTCATATCTATAAAATCAATTACCACCAGGCCTCCAAGGTCTCTTAAACGTAGGTGTCTGGCGATTTCCTTAGCAGCCTCGCGGTTTATTTCAAAGATCATACTCTCAATATCCTTGCCCGATTTCGCCCGCCCCGAATTGACGTCGATAGCTGTCAACGCCTCGGTGGTATCAAAGATAATGGAACCACCCGACTTAAGCGGCACACGATTTATATATATGCTCTCTATCTGCTTTTCTATATCATAATAGTCGAAGATCGGACGCCTTTCCTTGTAAAGTCTGATCTTTCTCTGATCCCTGGGCGACACGATCTTCATGTACTCTCTTATCTTGTTATAGGTTTCCTTGTCATCGACTACTATCTCGGACACATCGCCTGTGTAGTAATCCCTGATAGTGCGGAGGCTGAGATCCTGTTCCTTATGAATCAACGAATAGGGGGGGCTTTTTTTAACCTTCTTCCTTATATTATTCCATAGCCTCAACAACCGGTTAAGATCTCTGGACAACTCCCTATTATTCTGTCCAGCTGCAACTGTTCTGATAATATACCCTACCCCTTCCGGGACTTTCATCCGAGACATTATTTTTTTCAGCCTTTGTCTCTCCTCCTCGTCCTCTATCTTCCTGGAGACACCGATTAAAGTACGGCCGCCCGGGGTCAATACAATATAGCGTCCAGCTAAAGAAACATATGTGGTTAGATGGGCGCCTTTCCGTCCCGGCATCTCCTTGACAACCTCAACCAGGACTTCCTGTCCTTTTTTTAAGACCTTTTCGATAGGGGGAAAGGATTGACCCTTTGGTATCTCCACATCCTCCTTATAATACTCGGGATGCACGCTATCCAAGGGCAGAAAACCGTTCTTTTCAGATCCGAAATCGACAAAACACGCCTGGAGTCGGGGTTCTATTCTCTCCACAATACCCTTATAGATGTTGCCCTCCTTCTGTTCAGCCGTGTCTATATCTATGTGAAATCCTTCAAGCAAACTGCCCGAGAGAAAAGCAATCCTGTGCTCTTCGGATTCCACGGCATTAATCACCATTATCTTTTTCATAATTCTCCAATCTCTATCTCTTTTAGGGATACGATCAATTGTTCCTGGGTTTTGTGTTGTTATCCTTTGTTATACTATAAGTCAACGACCCCAGATCAATAGAGATGTCCCTAAATAATTTATAATCTATTACACTGAAATACTAACTTAAGTCAACTTTGATCTATTATTTCTATCTGATTATGGGCCTTCACCGTGACATACCACCAATTTGAAATAACAACCTTAAAAAGGTTTCATCCGGCTAATGAGCACGCTAGTTAATGATATCAAATATTTTGCGCTATATGGCCCATGGGGTTCTCTTCTAAGCGGTGAACTCGTTTATGTGCACTGACCCTGCAGAAAGGGAGACGAGGCGGGCGGGTAGCTTTTTCCAGACTTGGCCGGACTCGAGAATCTTCTATTATCTCATAACTATTCCGCCCGCCTGGGTGGCACTTTACGTAGTTGGCATGCTGTTAATGTTTTCGCCGCGAAAAAGAGAGCCTCATGGGCCATTACCTTCTCCTTTACATACTCATTAAGCGGATGAACCAAAGAATATGATGACTGGATAAAGGTATCGCTAATATGCGGTCACGGCGGTTCTTTTCAAGACGACAAGCACATAGCGCGGGGCGCAGCCGCCTTCGCCCCTTCGACAGGCTCGGGGCTACGGCGAGCCAAGTAGCGCAAGGCGTAAGGCGCAGGGCCGGAGCTGTGACACCAGAGCGAAGGGCTGTTCCTTTTTGGAGAGACTATCGGGAGGGCGCTGTTATTTCAGGAGGTTACGGGTGGGGGACCCCCTGGCCCCGCCTGTCCCGCCGAAGTTTTAACGAAGGCGGAAGCGAAATCGAGGGGAACAGCGGAGGGGGTAGGCATCCCACGGCCGTAACCCCTTGAAATGACCAGCCCGGGAGATCCGGAACGAAGAAAAGGGACAGCCGTGACCTCAGGTGATGAACCTTAAAAAAATCCTTGACAAGCAGGATTATTTGTAATATTTATCTTAAAATACTTGAAGCACTGGAAGAATACTCGGATAAACAAAATGTCCAAACATCACCCCGGCCAAATCTATCGCTACTATTACTATGGGAGGACAGGTCTGCCCGGGGATTGATAAATATCCTGTGATTCATTGAAACCGTGGGCAGCCTCAAAACCCACGGTTTTTTTATTTTAAACAACTTATGGAGGTATTTTAAGGATGAACGATGAAAAGAAATCCCTCAGGAAACAGTTTGCTTGCGGAAAGACATTAAAAAAGCTGATGGCCGATCATTTCTATGAAATGGACGAGGCCTCCAAGACAGGCTCCAAGAAGATCGCCTGGTGCACCAGTGTAGGCCCGGCTGAGCTATTGAGAGGAATGGGGTTTTTGGTCTATTACCCGGAAAACCACGGTGCGATGCTGGGGGCCACGCGTATGGCCACTGACCTTATCCCTTACGCCAACGCCCTTGGTTATTCACCGGATATCTGTTCATATCTTACCAGTGACATCGGTTCTTATCTGCAAAAAAAGACACCTCTAACTCAGGCCTATAATATCGAGTCCGTGCCCAAACCGGATGTGCTTGTCTTCAACACAAACCAGTGCAGGGATGTACAGGACTGGTTCGCCTGGTATGCAAGGGAGCTAAACGTGCCGCTTGTGGGGGTTTTCTCCCTCAGGGAAGTCGGAGAAATCAAGGATTATGAGATTAACGATATCGCAAAACAGATCGAGGATCTAGTCCCGAAATTGGAAGAGGTAAGCGGAGAAAGATTTGACATAGACCGTTTCAAACAAGCGGTAGAATATTCAAGACGCACCTCGGAACTGTGGAGGACATGTCTTGAATCCGCGGCCGCCATTCCTTCTCCCTGGAATTTCTTTGATGCGACTATACACATGGGCCCCGCTGTTGTAGCCAGGGGAACAAAGGAGGGTGTTGATTACTATGAAATCCTTCTTGCTGAATTACAGGACAGGATCAAGCAAGGAATCCCTTCCGTGGAAGGAGAGCGACATCGACTCTACTGGGAGGGTATGCCCATATGGGGTAAATTGAGACCCCTTTCCGAACAATTCGCATCTCTCCATGCATGCATTGTCGCCTCAACTTACTGTAATAGCTGGATATTCGATCAGTTAGACCCGAACGACCCCTTTGGGAGCATGGGACGCGCATATCTAGAGCTGTTCATTGTCAGGGACGAGCCCTATAAGGAAAGATACATGGAGGAATGCCATGAGATGTACAAACTTGACGGGATCATCTTTCACGACGCCAAGACGTGCCCTAACAACTCGAATAACCGTTATGGCCTGCCGCAAAGGATAAGCGAGAGGCTGGGTATCCCTCAGCTTACTATAAACGGGGACCTGAATGATCTGAGGTGTTATTCCGAGGAACAGGCAAAAACAAACATCGAGGCCTTTGTCGAGCAATTGGAAGAGAGGGCGTAATGAGGAGGATCAAAGCATGTTGAACAATAAAAGCCCGGTCTATGCAGGGATAGACATAGGCGCTTCACGTACCAAGGTGGCCCTGCTGGACTCTGAAAAGAATCTGATAGGTCATTGCGTGATAAAATCAGGCATCGACTTCAACCAGACATCCCGTCTATGTCTCGAATCGGCAATGGATATGGCCGGCATTTCCATGGACAGTATCGCCTGCACCGTTTCAACAGGCTATGGTAGAAAGAATGCCCCCTTCAGCAACAGGACAAAGACGGAGATCGGCTGTCATGCAAAAGGAGCTTATCATTTTTTCCCTACGGCCATAACCATTGTTGATATAGGCGGCCAGGACAACAAGATAATCAAACTGGATGAGCAGGGGAGGAGACTTAATTTCAAGATGAACAGGAAGTGCGCGGCCGGAACTGGGGCGTTCCTGGAAGAGATGTCTGCCCGTCTTGATATTCCCTTGGAGGATATGGATCCCCTAGCCAGGAAATCGGTTAAGATGGTTGAACTGGGAAGCTATTGCACGGTATTTTCAGCCACGGAGGTTCTGGAGAAGATAAGGGAGGGTAAAAAGGTACCGGATATAGTAAAAGGTCTCTTTTTCTCGGTCATTAAAAGAATTCTGGAAATGGAGGCCCTGTCCGAAAAGGTGGTAATGACGGGAGGGGTGGTCGCTCATAATCCTTACCTGGTTATAATGGTCAAAGACATTACCGGGCTTGATATACTGACCCCCCAATATCCCCAGTTGACCGGAGCTATAGGGGCGGCCCTTTTTGCCATGGATGGTTAGATATCATTAAAGAATGTTCTTTTACCTTGCGATCATCGCCCTCATCATATCGCTGGCGTTTTCAGCATGATCGGCTATAGACCCTATTGTTTCAACCAGCCTGATCATATGAAACACACTGACGGGGTCCTTTTCAAGGCTGAATATCTTGATCTTGAATTCATCCTCTATCTTATCAGACTCATGTTCAAGCCGCCGTATGTTATTGATTATATCTTTAACAATGATCCTTTGCTTTTGCGAATAGTCCTCAAAGTATTTTTTTGCCTCCTCCACCATTCGACTTAAATCCTCGATAGGCTCCATTACCGAATCTACAAGAAGGAGGAGCTGTTTTTTCAGTTCTTCCTTGTAGGGAAGAACCCTCCTGAAGGATAGCCAGTCCAATGATTTTTGAACACCATCCAGGACCTTATCTTGCTCCTTGGTGTACCAAAAGATCTCAAATTTGGACACCGGCATTCTTGTGCCCTTTGGTATATGACCACGAATCCTGCGTTTTATGGTATCGGCCTCACTTTCCAGTCTGGCCACTTCCTCCCTATATTCTTCGAATCCCTGACACTCCTCTGAACAATGACACTCAATAGCCTGCTGAAAGGCCCAGCCGCATTCCTTCACTTTCTCTGCATGCTCAAGCATGTCGTTAAAAGGTGATGCCCATCGTATCGAAACAAAAGGTATCTTCATATTTGCCTCCTCCGAGAGGGTTTATTGACTTTATCAATGATTGCCCCGGTTAAAAGATTCCTTGAATATGTCCAGAAGTTCTTGAGTGCGTTCAGATATCTTTACGGAATTCCAGAGCAGCCCGTAAAATAGAACATTCAAGTGTGTTTTTGATTTCCCTGTCTGTATCCGTTTTATCTGGTTTTTTTCGTATTGTCTTACCAGGTTCTTGACCTTTCCACATTGACCTTCAATATATCCATAATCAACCTTTTTTCTCCTCAACAGCATAATAGAGGTATTCCATAAAAGGCGGTTGAGAAATCTCTTTAAGCGCCTCAGCTCATCTTTCTGCTCATCCAGAAAGCCTGAATGATAGTTCTCGAAATGCCTGCTGGTGCGCTTCACGATATCCCTGTGACTTTCCGCGATCTCCTGCAGAGAACTTATGGTGGATGAATATCTTCGAGTATCATCAAGATCATCTTTTTCAAGTAAGACCAGAGCCCTGAAGATATTCTCCATAATTGTATTGGCCCATTTCTGAATCTGGCCTGCCTTATTCTTTGATTCTTTTAACCTCTCTCTATCTTCAGCTATGCCGGCCTCAAAATTGACTGTGAGATTGTTACTTAGAGCCATCAAGAATTTTCCGGTCTGCTCAAATGAGGTCCTTACCGCGGTATCCGCATCGTCTGTCGACCTCAGGCTGAATTCCTCTATTTTACTTGTCTCTTCCTCCCTTTTGGCATGGTATCTGTATGTGCTCAGGACCAGAACAACCGCCAGGATAAGCAGAAACACCACAGCGGTTCCTTTAAGCAGGACTATCAGAAACGCAAAGACTAAAGAGATGGTAAAGGCGGCAAAGGCGGTAAAAAACCACCCACTTACAACTGTAAGGACCCCGGTGATTCTGTAAACGGCGCTTTCTCTTCCCCAGGCCTGATCAGCAAGGGATGTCCCCATGGCAACCATGAATGTGACATATGTTGTGGAGAGGGGGAGCTTCAAGGAAGTGGCAAACGAGATGATTGCACTTGCCGTGATCAGGTTTACCGAGGCCCTTAGCAGATCAAATGAGGGGGGCTTTCCATCCAAAGTGTACGAGAGTTCAATCGCGTCAGCATTCAATCTTTCACTAATGGCAGCCCTTATCTTTCCGGGTATAATCCTTCGGCCAATCCCAATCATAAAATACACATTTCTAACTATAATCCTTGATAGTGTGGAGGATCCGAAGCGTTCCATACCATGATACTGTCTTCCCAGATTTACCTCGGTCCGGGTCACGGTGCGCGCCTTTCTGGATATACATAATGTGGCCACCATGATGGCGCCCGCTAATAAGAGCAGAAAAGTACTGGATTGAACGGATCCCTGCAAGGCATCCATTGCGGTCAACGGGTCTCCAGCGGCAGCCGCGACCCTGTACGCGCTTAACCCGGCCAGGGGAACGCCTATGAAATTTACCAGGTCGTTGGACGCAAAGGACATGGCAAGCGCAAAGGTTCCTACCAGCACGATCGGCTTTAGGATATTGATTCTCGTAAACAGTGCCAGGAACTGAAATATAAACGCAAAAAAAAGAAAACTTATAAAAAGTAGAATCCATGTATTATTCTTGATCCAGATTGCGGTTTCCGGCGAGAGGAATGATGTGCTGTTCGCACCCTTTATAAGAATAAAATAGATGATTATGGCAAGGGCCATCCCTCCCCATATCCCGCTGTAAAGACGAAGTCTTTTTCTGTAATCAAAGGTAAACAGCAGGCGTGTGATGAATTGCGCGGACACCCCGAAAAAGAAGGCAATCACCACAGAGAGAATGATCCCCAGGATAATGGCAAGCGCCTTTCCCGTATTAATATAATTAACCAGCATGGAATAGCTGTCACCGCGTGTGTATATCTTCATCAGAGATACGGCAACCGCGGCCCCGAGGAGTGCAAATACTATGGAGACTGTTGTGGAGGTGGGTAGGCTGAAGGTATTGAAGAGATCCAGAAGAATGATATTTGTAAGCATTACTGCCAGGAACATGGTAATCAGTTCAGGCATCAGGAAGAGTCTGGGGTGAAAAATGCCTTTTCTTGCCACTTCCATCATTCCGCTTGAGAATGTCACGCCGGCAAATATCCCAAGGCTGGCAATGATCATGATTACGTGCCGCGGCGCTACTTTGGAACCGATGGAAGAATTCAGAAAATTGACCGCGTCATTACTCACACCGACAATGAGATTAAAAAATGCAAGTCCGGCAAGTATAATTAACGAAAAGAAGTACAACTCCATGAGATCACCCAATAAAATATCGACTTTTTCGGTTCATCCAATTAATGAGTACACTATAATGATATCTAAATATCTTGCGCTATATGGCCCATGGGGTTCTCTTTTAAGCGGCGAACTCGTTTATGTGCAATGACCCTGCACAAAACCACACGAGGCGGGCGGGTATTCTTTTCCAGACTTGGCCGGACTCGGGAATCTTCTATTATCTCATAACTATCCCGCCCGCCTGGGTGGCACCTTACGTAGTTAGCAGCTAATATCTTCGGCGCTTAAAAGAGAGCCCCATGGGCCATTAAGGAACTCATAATAAGGTTTAATCCTTCACTTCTTTAAGTACTCATTAAACGGATGAACCACTTTTTCCGCTGATTTCTAACA
>Ga0307443_1000239_pt1 | contig 37189 bp, 28 predicted proteins | sample SalMarSW160220MG_FD_202148 | JGI IMG/M metagenome (GOLD analysis project Ga0307443, IMG submission 202148) | Salt marsh sediment microbial communities from the Plum Island Ecosystem LTER, Massachusetts, United States - SW1601-220 | ecosystem: Environmental > Aquatic > Marine > Intertidal zone >... | reverse complement strand
GCAGTAATACAAAGTGAACAGGCGGTGCAGTCTGTATTAAAATCTTCAATGGAATTCCCTCCCGGAGGACATACCGGACAGGTCTTTTCCTCCTTAACTGTAGATGCTTTTGTCGGTACCAGAGTTTTTTTATCCTGACTTCTTGCTGTATAGGGAAGCCCAAAAAGCATCGCCAGAGATGCAGCAATGAATTTCCGCTTCTTCACATCAGTTTTATGCACTTTTCTTTTAACGTTTACAAAGCCATACGATATTGCTTTATCGGGACATATTTTAATACAATTAAAACAATCGACACACCGGCTTACATCAATATGGCTGTTAAGAAAATCTATACACGACGATTTGCATCCTACAGAACAGAGGCCGCATTTTGAGCATTGGCTTTCGTTTATTTTTATCCTGAAGAGGGATACTTTTGACAGAAGCCCCAGCAAAGTGCCTACAGGACATATCATATTACAGTAAAGACGTCCCCTGGTCAGGGAAAGCAAACCCACCAGTATAAAAAATCCTGCAGGTATTGAATATGCAGTCAAATGGAATCCCCCGATATCCAGATGACTGAGTGTATAAATATCGAATTTCCCAAGTATTCCTGCAACAAAATTATTAAGGAGAATGACAACAGGTTTGGCAAAGAATGTCATGAATCTGCCAAAGATACTAAATGGATCAAGCAGGGTAAGAAGGTAAACGCCCCAAACTATTGTGACGGTCAGCGTTATTACGAGAAGAGAGTATCTGATTACGGTATAGGGTTTCTTATATCCGAATCTTCTGAACTTCTTCTTAATACGACCGCCGATCCTGCTGAAAATATCCTGCCCTATACCGAGCGGACACAGAAAGGAACAATATGACCTCCCGGTCAGCAGAGTAAGGATAAGAACAGCTGCGAAACCTGCGGAAAGGAGTGTTCTAAGGTCATAATACTTTAAAACAGATGAAATAAACTGCAGGGAAAGGAGTATATTGATATATTTTGCCGGTATTAAATTTGTAAAATCAGCAAATACGATGAAGAAGCAGATGAAGATTATTGCTGAGAAGAAAATACGGAAACTTCGAAGAAACGGTGACCTCATCAGCAGTTACATTTTAATTCTTCTTATATTGAGTGATTCGAGATTCATATTACCCACACCAAGCTTGTGGGCCATCGGAATATATTCAATTTTTTCTGTTGGTATGTTGAGCATCTTTGAAGCTGCTGTATCTCCTGCAACCCAGTCAGTTGTGAGTATCAGGGATCGCATCTGAACCACGTCCTCCCTGGAAACACCCTGAGGACCATTTTTTACCACAACATTGTAGCAATCAATAATATTCAAATCAGGTTTCTTTTCAAACAAAGCATAATCCGCAATGCACTGATTAAGATCATTAGAGTGCCAGTAGCCTCTGTCCCACACAACTCCCATCATATTCTTGAGAGCGCCTGTCATTCTTGTTGAGCTGTGATGCTTAAGGATCGGTATATTGAGAAATACATCTGTTTCAAGGAGAAGCTCATGCACTTTTGCTCTTTTAAGCCTTATTCCTCCCGGTATTTCTATCTCCTGATAGTATTTTTCCGTATCTCCTGAAACAACCTTTGCACCTGCATCTTTAGCTGCTCTCTCGATACCCGAGTTCTTATAACAGTTGACCCAGTTATCACAAGTATGGTCAAATATATAAACCTCCTTTGCCCCTGCTCTAAAACATTGTTCAATAGTTCTTTTTACCAGCAGGGGATTAGTATTTGCTGCAAGTTCAGGGATAACATCCCATCCGATGTTTGGTTTGACGAGTACTTTCTGTCCTTTCTGAATAAAAGTGCTCAGACCTCCAAGCTCCTGAATGCCAATATCAAACATTGCATCAGGATTACCTCCCATAACAGCAACCATATCATATTTAACTCTTTCCCCTGTATTTGCCCACAATTTGCCATGACGCCCGAAACTTATTGCGGCTCCTGCAGCCAAACCTGCACCTGTTGATTTTTTAAGAAAATCCCTTCTTTTCATCGCTCTGTTATCCTCTTCTTAAAATAAAATCATAAAATAAGTACCGAAAAATACAACTTTTTTTTTTAACTGTGATCAAAGTGTAAAACTCAAGGGATATATTGCTGCTTTTATTTTTTAATCATGCGGGATTGCCATGAACTTAAGTTATATAGTATCTTAGCAATGAGAAACTTTTAAATATATTGTTTCAAATGCTAAACAATACTCAGTATTAATTGTCTTATATAATTATAATTTCTTTTAGAATGAAAATACTCTGCTATGATTGTTTTTCAGGTATAAGTGGTGACATGAACCTTGGTGCAATGATAGACCTTGGCATAAAGAAATCCTTCCTGGTCAGGGAGCTGAACAAACTTAATCTTAAAGGTTGGAAACTGGTTGCTGAAAAGGACCAGAGACACGGTATTAATGGAACAAAAGTAACTGTAATACAGAGAGAACCCGGAAAATCACACAGGCACCTTACTGAAATTGAAAAGATCATAAATAACTCGGGATTAGACAATAATATAAAAGAGCTTAGCAAAAAAATATTTATGAAGCTGGCTGTTGCAGAGGCCACGGTTCATAAGATCCCCCTCGAAAAAGTCCATTTTCATGAAGTCGGAGCCCTGGATTCAATCATTGATATTGTGGGTGCTGCAATATGTTATAATGCTCTTCATGTTAATGCGGTGATAGTATCTACAGTTGAGCTTGGCTGTGGTTTTGTACAATGCAGCCATGGCAGATTGCCCGTTCCGGCGCCGGCAACTGCCGAAATATTGAAAGGGATACCTGTTAGAAAAGGAGGAGTGGATTTTGAGGCAACAACTCCAACGGGAGCTGCAATTTTAGGAACTCTCGGAACAGATTTTAATAGCCAGCCGTCATTTACAATACAAAAAACAGGATATGGTATCGGTCAAAAGGATCATTCTGATGTTCCCAATATGCTCAGGGTATTTCTTGCGGAAACAAGTGACGATCAACCGGGTCATGATGCTCTCCTCTTAGAGTGCAATATTGATGATATGAATCCTGAATTCTTTGAACATATATCAGAAAAACTGTTTAATGCAGGGGCTGTTGATGTCTTTATTACAAATATTATCATGAAAAAAGGCCGGCCCGGTAATATGCTGAATATCATTTGTGAGAAAGGATTTGAAGATTCTTTAAAAGAGATCATTTTCAGGGAATCAACCACTACAGGAATCAGGAATTTCCCTTTCAGAAAGGATACACTTGTAAGAAAATTTATTAAAACAAGGACGGTCTATGGTAATGTGACCATCAAGCACTCATTTTATAAGGGAAATGAAGTATCCTGTAAACCGGAATTTGACGAATGCATGAAAATAGCAACAGAAAATGGGATTCCGGTAAAAAAAGTGTACAATGATATTATGGCACAACTTGTTAACAGGAAAAAATAAACCTCTCCACAACTTCCCGCCGTGGCGGGACAGGCCCTCCCGGGGAAAGGGGCAGGGGAATGAGATTGATTTTCCTGGAAAAAAGTAAAAGTTTAAAGGTAAAAGCATTATGCAAGATAAATCAATAAAACTCGATTCAATATTAAAAGATTTAGGGTCATTTATTATCGCTTTTTCAGGTGGGGTCGACAGTTCATTCCTGGCACACAGGGCAAAATCATTGGACTCACTAAAGATGATGGCTGTTACAATTCGGACATCATATATTCCTGTAAGGGAGATCAATGACGCAGTTAACTTCATGAATACGCATGGGATTGACCATCATATAATTGATCTGGAATTCTCTGAGAACATGAGGCACAATCCCACAGAAAGGTGTTACACATGCAAAAAAATCCTTTTCACGGAAGTTGTAAATTATGGCAGGAGAAATGGATTTAAATATGTGGTTGACGGGACGAATGCAGATGATTCCGTGGATTTCAGACCAGGCCTCAGGGCAATTGACGAGTTAAATGTCAGGAGTCCGCTTGCAGAAGCCGGGCTTACAAAAAATGATATAAGAGAACTGGCAAAAAAAGCAGGATTAACAATATGGGATAAACCCGCTATGACTTGCCTGCTAACACGCATACCCTATAATACAAGGGTTACCGACGAGATGCTTCAGAAGATTGAAAAAGCTGAGAATCTCCTCTTTGAGAAAGGTTACCCGGGAGCACGGGTAAGAGTGCATGGCGATGTAGGAAGAATTGAATGTCTTCCGGGATATGTTGACAGGATCTTTAATGATCCACGCAGACAAGATATTATAAATGATCTGAAAAAAATAGGATTCAGATATATATCTTTGGACCTTGAAGGTTACAGAACCGGCAGCATGGATCCTGAAAAAGAAAAATTATGACGGGAAAAGAACTGGAAAAATTGCTTAAAGAGGTAAGTGAAGGAAAAATAAGCACCCGGGAAGCTCTTGAGAAGCTGAAGAATTTCCCGTATACTGATCTGGGATTTGCAAGAATTGACCATCATCGTGAAATAAGAACAGGTTATCCTGAAATAATCTACTGCACCGGAAAAACAACTGAACAGGTCACGGAAATATTCAGGGTAATGGCCCAAAAGGAGAATAACATAATAGCGACACGAGCAAGCCGTGAGATGTTTGATGCAGTAAAAGCCCGGCTTCCGGAAACAGTATATTTCCATAAAGCTTGTATCATTTCATATCAGAAAAAAAAGCCGGATTGTCCTGAAAGCAGTATCGCTGTCATCACAGCAGGAACATCCGATATCCCGGTTGCCGAGGAAGCAGCTGTGACTGCAGAACTGCTTGGCAATAAAGTTGTAAGGATTTACGATGTCGGAGTAGCCGGGATACACAGGCTTGTAGACAAGCTACCGGAGATAAGGGGCTGCAGCGTTATAATTGTTATTGCCGGAATGGAAGGAGCTCTGGCCAGTGTGGTTGGAGGTCTTGTCGATAAACCTGTAATTGCAGTCCCGACAAGTGTAGGCTATGGAGCCAGTTTCGAGGGATTGTCAGCACTGCTTGCCATGCTGACAAGCTGTTCTGCCGGAGTAACCGTGGTAAATATCGATAACGGCTTTGGCGCAGGCTTCTCGGCAAGCATGATCAACAGGATGAACTATGACAGGTAAAATATTACTCTCTACTGCTTACCTGCCGCCAATAGAATACTTTTCATATATAATAAAAGCTGAAGAGGTATTCATTGAAAGAGAAGAAAATTATCTTAAGCAATCATACCGGAACCGCTGCTATATTCTTTCTGCTGACGGGCTGCAGCTTCTGACCATACCGGTTTATAAGGGAAGCTTCCATAAAACTCCTGTCAAAGAAATAAGGATCGATTATTCAAAAAGATGGCAGCAGATACACTTGAGAGCATTGTCATCATCATATAAATCCTCCCCCTATTTCATTTACTATTATGAGATCATTGAAAAGATAATTCAATCCAATTATGAATTTCTTCTTGATCTTAACATGCATATCCTGAAGGCGATTCTGAAAATGATGAAAATCGAAATACTCTTATCATACACATCTGATTTTCAGCCTACTGATATCTCGAACAACGATCTCAGGTATAAAATAAGCCCGAAGAAAAAATCATATTACCAGCCAAAAAAATACATACAGGTTTTCGATTATGGTGAAGGTTTTGCAGCCGATCTGAGCATTATGGATCTGGTATTTAACATGGGCCCTGAAGCTTACAAATACCTCTAAAAGAAGGCCGCCCCTTCCAGGGCAGCCTTCTTTCAAGGAAGTCAAACAAAGCATCAGAAACCAAATTTATAACCAAATGTAACTGTATATATGTTCCTGGTTATGCTCATATCTGATATTAGTGATTCTACACTTGAACTGTAAAGAACATATTGCTGAGGATTCATGATGGTGCTGAATCCAAGGTCGACATAAACATTCTGTTCCCTGAATCCTGCTCCTAATGAAAAAGAGTTATAGTCAAGATCCCTGTTGAGTTCTTCATTTGCCCAAACCTTTCCGTAATAGCCATATCCTCCCCTCAGGTATAACCTGTTAAGTCTTACCTCAGCTCCCAGACGAAGGTTAGAAGCTGCTCTCAATGTACTTTTAATGGTTGCATTCTTTTCACTGTAGTTATAATCATCACCTGTATCAGAGAATCGTGCAGTACTATAATCAATGAACTCATAATCAACGCTTATCAGGGCGAGTTTCTTAAGTTGTACTGCAGCTCCGGCCATTGCCCTGAAAGGTGTTGTAAGAGCATAACTGTATCTTAAAGGTTCATTGGAAGCACTATATTTACCTCCATCAGAAAAATTCGATGTGATATTGTCATATACGTATTCGTTTATCTTGTACAATGTTGGTGAGTGGAAAGCGAAACCCAGTCTGAGCATTTCCACAGGTCGGTATATAGCTCCTATTTTCAGTCCGTAACCTGTACCTTCATTACTGTAATAAAACGTATAATTGAAATTTTCGAATTGTGATGGCAGTATTGCATCAGTAGTCTCAAGATGCTCATACTGGCTGGCATAGTTAAGGTGACTGATTCCGAATGTTGCTCCTACATAAAGTCTGTTCGAGAGATTTAAACCTGCAGAAAATGCATGTTCTCCGGTATATCCTTCATAATTGACAAGTCTTCTGGTATTTTGTCCGTATACTGAAGGAGGGTCGTCACCATAATTGGAGTACACTGTTCCATAACTGGTATTTGAACCGGGAAGTGTATCTATTATCCATGTATCCCATGCAAGATATGCAGCGGGGGCTAATTCGGCGAGTTCATCCCTGAATAATCCCTCCGCATTATCAGTCCAGAGATCGGCCAGTGAACTTTTATCACTGATACCATCGATGATAATGCTCTGGTTAAGATTATTGGTTTTGTTGAAAGAGTAGCCTATGTTCAGGGAGACAAGTCCCGATTCGGAATCGTTGTCAATTATATTTGCTACTATTCCTGCCTGGGTCAGGTTAAAATTATAAATGTAATCTGATGTATTCGCACCATTCAGTCCCGCTGTTGTTTTTATGTGGAACAGTTGTGGTGTAATGCTTATCTCTGATGATCGGAATACACCAAGTCCGGCAGGGTTCTGGCTTAATGAGGAAATATCTCCTCCAAGGGCAGTAAATGCACCTCCCATCGACATGAACCTTGCTGTTCCTGTATAAAACTGTTGTGAATATCTTAATGCATCATCGGCATTCTGGGCAAGACTCGTTGAGAGTGTTGCGATCATAATAACAAATACCAAAACTAATTTCTTCATAATTGTCAGTTTTTACTTAAGACAATCCCACCACTCCATTAACAGAATGAACTTATTTACAGGCTTAATTTTCTTGTACTTTTATCTCCTTCCGCCTGATGAACTTGAAGATGATCTGCCGGAAGAAGATGAACCGGATGAGGAGCCTGAGGAATAACTACCTCCTGATCCGGAACTTGAAGATCTGCTGCTATACGATCCTGATGAGGAGCTTCTTGAACCTGATGAGGAAAATGATCCTGATGAGGAGCTTCTTCTTGAAGGAACCGAATAGCTGCTTCTTGAACTTGAACTGTTATACGACCTGCTTTGTCCGGCTGAAACTGATGAGCTGGTTCTTGATGTACTCCTGTTTGTGCCTGAGTAAGATGAACCAGATGACCTCTCTGTACTTACCCTGCTGTTGTTATATGAGGGTCTGGTACTCATACGGGGATTATTGTAGCTCGGTGTATAGGTTCTGTTAACTGAATTATATGCAGGCCTTGTAACTGTTGTTGTTCTTGTTGTAGAGCTCCTGTCTGAGGATGTATTTGCACTTTTGGTAAGATCTTCTCCAGTCCTGGAATCTGCAGCATTCAGCACCTGACGGTTGCCGGAAGTTGTAGAAACAGTTCTCCTTGAATCAGTAGCAACAGGAGTTGTGACACCAGATGATCGTCTTGCAGCATCGGTGGTTGTTCCTTTTGACAGGTAACTATCACCACGTCTGGAGGATGCAGCGGAAGGCATATTACTGTTCCACCTCGTAGAGTAGACACTTTGCCTTTCTCTTCTTCCATAATCCGCATAATTCCTTGTATCTCTGTTATAATAGGCATTTGAATAATAACCCCAGTTACTGAAATAAGGGTTGTAGTATGAAGAATAAAAAGGAGAGTAGAAACCGCCATAATAACTTCCGTAGTAGTAGTTTCTGGGATAATATCCCCCATAGTATCCGGAATACCCGTAATCGTAATAATAGGGATCATAAAAGAATGGATCGGAGTAGTATGGATAGCCGTAACCGAAACTCATTGAGGGGAATCCCCAGCTATAATTGTAATAGAAAGGATCTCTCCAGTAAGGGTAGAAATAATTACCGTAGAACCTTCTTAATCTTCCTGAGTAAGAGTAATTATCATAGTATCCGTAATCCCTGCTACCGTAATAATCGTTCATTACCGCCTCTTCATTACTGACTGCATCAGAATACTCGTCTGATACCAGTGTATCAACAGAATAGATGTTATCGTAGTAATCATCGGCCCGCAGATCACCTTCCATGATCTGGTTTGTTACAGGGGATTTAACCCTGGTTACCGGCCTGTCGGAAGGCAGATAGTAGAGATCGTCATACTCAAAGCCTGAGTAGAGTCCTGATGAACAGGAACCCAGTACCAGGAGTACCAGAATTGATATGTAATTTACTGCTTTCATTTTTGATTCCCTCTCTTTGTTCCTTTTTAAATATGCGCAAATATTGTACCAAATTACCACATAAAACTATCAAGATTTGTCAAATATAGCAAATTATAACTCCATGCTCATTTTATATGGTTATTAAATATAATACATTTTTCAACCGATCGCTTCAATAAAAACAAAGAGGGCATGCTTTTGCATGCCTCTTTTTATTTAATATTACTGGTTATTACCTTCTGTTTCTACTTGAGGAAGATTTTGATGATGAACCGGATGACCTGGATTCTGATCTACCCTTACTTGATGATGAGCTTCCCCGAGATACTGTTGCCCGGCTACCGGAAGATGCTGAGCTTTTTGAAGGGGTGCTTATAGTCCGTCCTGAACTTGCACTGCTTCGTGAAACAGTTCCCGTTCTCTTTACCGGTGCGGAGGTTGCACTTCTGGCTACCTGTGTTCGTGACGGTATGCTGCTCACAATATTACTCCGGGTTCTTGTTGTTTGAGTGTTGTTAATCCTTACGGAACTCTTTGTCTGACTCCTGGCAGGTGCGGTTTGCTCAACCCTTCTGTTTGCAGGAACTGTAACAGGTGCTACCCTCTCCTCGTTGCCGGTTGTGTTACCTTTGTTGCCGAAGTTTCCGCTGTTGCCGTCATCCTGGCTATGCCTGTTATTCCCTCTATTACCGGTGTTGTTGTCATTGTCATCAAAATTACCACTGTTACCGTCAATCCGGCTGTTATTATTGTTTCCGTTATTGGAATTGTTGTTATTGCCTCTGTTACCGCTGTTACCGTTGTTACCGCTGTTACCGCTGTTACCGTTGTTGTTGTCAATTCCGTTTCGTGATCCGTTTGAAGAATTTCCGGTGCGTCTTGAAACATCTCCTGATTTTGATCTGTTATTATATTCCCCGGATCCGTACCGCTCAGGAAAATCTCTTGAGGAATACCTGGCCGCATAATTATACTGGTAGTTATTATGTGAATGGAAAACAGGCCTGTAGTAATTATTGTACCAGCGATTATGTCCGTAATACCAGCTGTTATGTCCGTACCATCCACGGTAGTAATTTCTCCATCGGGGTCCGATGTTTATATTGACTATAACCGGTGAGTACCAACTGTAGTAAAAAGGATCGTAATCCCAGTACCAGGTACTTCCGTAGTACGGATCATACCATCCGTAACTGAAAACGGGGTATCTGTAACTGTATCCTAATCCAAAGCCGAAACCACCACCGCCATAGATGCTAATGCCCCACGAATATGGCTGGTAATTATACCAGTATGTTTCTGTGAACATAGGAGAATAATAGTCAAAAGCGGCATATGACCTGTGAAATCTGTTTATTCGTGATGCGAAGTAATAATCATAATCATCATAATAGTAATTATTGATTACCATCCCGGCGTTATCATTTCTGAAACCATTATTATCAGCAAACTGAGCTGCCATCGGTGAACCCGCGAGCAGCAGGGCTGAAATTATTCCGATGTAAAATTTTGCTTTCATGTTGAACCTCCTGTTTTTTTTAATGATAACTAAAGTTTTTATCTATTTTTACGCTTTCTTTTCTATTCAAATATAATAAATCAAATAGTGTACCAAAACTATGGCGAAGTTTCTTACAAACAGGGATGAAAATTATGCACAGTGGTATAATGACCTGGTAATCAAGGCAGAACTTGCTGAGAATTCAGCAGTGAGAGGATGCATGGTTATCAAGCCGTATGGCTATGCAATATGGGAAAAAATACAGTCGGAACTTGACAGGATGTTTAAAGCAACAGGGCATGTCAATGCTTATTTCCCTCTTTTCATACCAAAATCATTTTTCAGCAGGGAGGCAAAACATGTTGAGGGATTTGCAAAAGAATGCGCCATAGTGACCCATTACCGGCTTAAGAATGACGGGAAGGGCAAAGGTGTAGTTGTTGACCCGGAAGCAAAACTTGAAGAGGAACTGATTATAAGGCCCACCTCGGAGACTATCATTTGGCACTCGTACAGGAACTGGATACACTCTTACAGGGATCTGCCTGTACTAATCAACCAGTGGGCCAATGTTGTAAGATGGGAAATGAGGACCAGGCTTTTTCTCAGGACTTCCGAGTTTCTCTGGCAGGAGGGGCATACTGCCCATGCAACACGAAAAGAGGCTATTGAAGAGACCGAAAAGATGATCAATGTATATTCCGATTTTGCTGAAAATTTCATGGCACTGCCGGTGATTAAAGGTTACAAATCTGAAAATGAACGTTTTGCAGGGGCTCTTGAAACTTATGCCATTGAGGCTTTGATGCAGGACGGGAAAGCCCTCCAGGCTGGAACCAGCCACTTCCTGGGACAAAATTTTGCAAAGGCTTTTGATGTCCAGTTCGCTGATAAAAACGGAAAACTTGATTATGTCTGGGCGACCTCCTGGGGTTTATCAACACGTATAATTGGAGCACTTGTTATGGCTCATGCCGATAATCACGGGCTGGTTCTTCCGCCCCGTCTGGCACCTTTCCAGGTGGTCATAATACCCGTCTTTAAGAATACCGGACAACTGGGTCGTATATCCAATACTGTATATAAAATACGTGATGAACTGCTGGCGAAAGGTATATCAGTAAAATATGACGACCGTGATAATAACACTCCGGGCTGGAAGTATGCCGATTATGAACTTAAGGGTGTCCCTGTTCGCCTGGTTATTGGCCCCCGCGATCTTGAACAAAGAACTGTAGAGGTTGTCCGCAGAGATACGTTGGAGAAGAAATACCTGCCGGCAGATAACATTACTGATCATGTTGTAATCCTTCTTGATGAAATTCAGAAGAATATATTCAGCAAAGCTGCTGAATTCAAAAAGAAAAATACATACTATCCTGATAAATGGGATGAATTTGTGAAAATACTGAATGATGGAGGGGGATTTATCATGGCTCACTGGGATGGAACTGCAGAAACAGAAGAGAAGATAAAAAATGAAACGAAAGCGACAATAAGGTGTATCCCCTTTGATGCACCCGAGGAGGACGGCAAGTGTATTTATTCCGGCAAACCATCAAAAAGAAGGGTTCTCTATGCCATATCATACTAATTTCAGTATATCGATTAAATAGAACATAACTGTCTGATTGTCTTTGAAAATTATTAATTTAGGTGCTTAAACTGACCTTGCCATGACAGATCTCAATGAAAAGAAACAGACGATTATAAACACTCTTAAAGAAAAATCGGTTCTCAAACAGAAGGTTTACGACAATACGCTTGAATCATTCGGTATTGTCAAAGAGATCCTGAAGAATTTTACTAAAGAAGGAAATGCCAGTCTTGGCAATATTGATCCAAGAATAAAGCTGGAATATACCGACAGGAGCAGTTTTGATGCCCAGTTAAAAGTAGCAGGCGATATTTTGTTCTTCAGCATGCATTCAAATATTTTCCAGTTCGACAGGGAACATCCGGCATGGAAGACAGCCTACATCCAGAAAAACAAATACAATGCATATTCGGGAATAATAAATATCTATAACTTTCTGTTTGATTCGATCAAATATTCAAGGCAGGATGACCTCGGCTACCTCATAGCAAGAATATTCATTAACCATGAAAAACAATATCTTGTTGAAGGTAAAAGGCAGATGGGAATGCTTTTCACCAACTACGGTAATGAAGCAATAAGCAAGCATTCGTTACAAGTGATAATTGCAACAGCAATTAAGTATGCTCTTGAATTTGATCTCCTTGTACCTCCATATGATACTGTAAAAATCGCAACTGTAGGGCAGGCAGAGGCTAAAATCCAGCATTCGCGGGTAATTACCGGTAAGAGGCTGGGATTCCAGTTCAATTCAGATGATGTTCTCGAAAAGAATTCAAATAATACCTGATGTGGAGTTTGAAAGAAATATACGGAAGATCAACCGTGTTTTTATTCTGTTGGCATTTCTGTGTTTCAATAACCACCTGAATTCCCAAAGCCAGACAGATAAAACCAAAATATCTCATATCAGTTCTGATTCATTGATAAGGATCAGGGATGTAAAACAGCCTTTTGTATCGGGTTCCTCTCTGAATATTCCCGATTCTCCCTTACCTTTCGGTGTTTCTGTAAATGGCTCTGATCAATTCTTCTTCGACTCGCTGGAAGCTAAAGCATCAAGAACACTGATAACCAGGAAACTGTATGATATCCTGATTGTATCTCATGACCCATCCTCAAAGAAAGAGATTACAGAATCAAGTGATATTTACTACCAGACTTATTCAGGCAGGAAAATCAGAAATATTGAGATCAGGAGGCTTAGTGTCTTCGGCTCCAGCATTAACAATCCGTTAGTTTTTGATCCTAACAAATTAGAAAAACTCTTAAATGCAACTCACATTAACACTAATGAACATATAATCCGAAAAAATCTTCTGTTTTCTGAGGGAGACACCCTTTCCCCTTTGGTAATCAGTGATAATGAAAGGATTATCCGGCAGTTGCCCTATATTGATGATTCAAGGATAATAGTAATCCCGGTTTCCGAGGAGGAGGTTGATATTGTGATTGTTACAAAGGATATTTATTCTCTCGCCGCCTCATTCAATTACAGCAGCATTAAAAAAGGTTCTGCTTCCCTCTTTGAAAAAAATATTTTCGGAATGGGACACGAATTCAGGCTTAATATGCCTTATAACAGCGATCTGCCTGATTCCCCGGGCTTTGGAATAATATACAACATTAATAACATTGCAAAATCATTCATAAACCTGGGACTTTTTTATTTTTACGGGCTTGGTGAAAAGACATTCGGTTTTGACCTTCAGCGAAAACTTGTAAGCTCAACGACAAAATATGCAGGAGGTATATCAATAAGGGAGATGTTCACCACCGAAGATCTTGATACTCTGCCTGTCCCCGAATCCCTGAAATACAATTTTCAGGACTACTGGCTTTCCCGGTCTTTTCTCCTGGATAAAGAATCTGTAACAAGGCTTATTTTCGGTTTACGGTATACTAACAATAATGTATTTGACCATCCTTACATAATGCCTGATTCCTATCATTACCTCCAGAAGTACAGGATATACATGGGTTCAGCATCCTTTTCAGTTCAGAAGTATTACAAATCGAATCTCGTATACGGATATGGAAGAACTGAAGATATACCTTACGGAGGAATAATAAACCTGACGGCGGGAAGAGAGATAAATGAATTCAAGCGCAGGATATATGCCGGAGCAAAGATATCACTGGGTGAATCGATAAAAAGCCTGGGATACTTCTATGCGTCAGCAGGTATAGCAACCTTTTTTAACGAAGGTCAGACTGAACAGGGGGTTTTTTCAGTGAAGACAAATTTTATTTCTAATCTGTCTTACCTCGGGAGATACAGAATCAGGAATTTTGTCAAAGTCGATTACACTAGAGGATTTGACAGGTACTCCGATGAATCTCTTGCATTTGTCGGTGAAGATGGTTTTTCAGGCTTTAAAAATGATTCTGTCGGTGGAAAACAACGACTGGCAATTAATCTTGAATCAGTTCTCTTCAGTCCGGTAAATTTCTATGGATTCAGATTTGCATTCTTTGGATTTACCGACTTTGGATTCCTGTTCGGAACCAACGAATTTGTCAGACAAGGAGAAGTATTATCAAGTGTCGGTCTGGGGATCAGGATACGAAATGACAACCTTGTTTTTAACACATTACAGATCAGGCTTGGCTACTTCCCGAATCTGCCTGATTATTCAAGGGTCAATTATATCCTGGTATCAGGCGAGCAGTTGCTGAAGCCTGATAACTTCGAACCAGGACCGCCTTCACTGTTAACATACCAGTAATCATCAGGAGAATACTATATGCTGAAAGATTTTTTGACATATATTAAAGAAAATCAGTTGGTTAAAGAGGATGACAGAGTACTCATGGCTTTAAGTGGTGGTATTGACTCAATGGTGATGGCTGATTTGTTCCTGAAGGCCGGTTTTGAAACAGGTATCGCTCACTGTAATTTTAGCCTGAGAGGTAAGGAGGCTGACAAGGATGAAATGCTTGTAAGAAAATTTGCAGAAGATAATAGTATTGTATTCTATTCAAAACGCTTTTATACAAAGGAATATGCTGCCAAAAAAGGAATTTCAATCCAGATGGCTGCAAGGGAATTAAGATACACCTGGTTTGAAGATCTTATGAACGAGAAAGGTTTCAGTGTTACAGCTCTTGCACATAACCTGAATGATAATATTGAAACCATGCTCATTAATCTGACCAGAGGAACAGGTATTGCGGGACTTACCGGTATGAAACCATCGACTGACAGGATGATAAGACCGTTACTTTTTGCTACCAGAAATGAAATTGATACATATTGTAACAAAAACAAAATAAATTACCGTGAGGATAAATCGAATGCGGAAACAAAGTATACCCGTAACAAGATAAGACACAAGGTTATCCCTGTTCTTAAAGATATAAATCCTTCTGTCGAGAAAACACTGAATGAAACGGCACTAAGAATGAGTGGTATAAATGATATCGTTTCCCTCTTTATAAATGAAATAAGGCAAAAACTATTAAGGGGAAAAGACAACATCACCATTCTTAATATCAAACAGTTACGACCATATCTTAATAACAGGACTCTAATCTTTGAGCTAATAAAACCCTTTGGAATAACAAACACTACTCTGAAAGATCTTTTCAATATTATTGACGGAGATACCGGCAGCCGTATTTATACCATTTCACACATGATCCTGAAGAACAGGGATGAGTTAATAATATCCGGACTTAAAGAAAGGCAAAATGAGTATTATGAAATAAAAAACATTGTTGAATTAAGAAAAGTGCCATTCGTTCTGTCAGCCGGATTTACCAGAATATCACACATTGATTCTATTCCTGATGACCAGGAAACTGCATGCCTCGATTCATCAAAACTCACCTTTCCGCTTATAATAAGAAAATGGCAGCCGGGTGATTATTTTTATCCTCTGGGTATGAAACAGAAAAAGAAGTTGAGCGATTATTTTATTGACTGTAAATATTCCATTATTGATAAAGAAAAGATATTTATACTGGCAACATCAGGCAAGATAGTATGGATTATTGGAGACAGGATAGATAACAGGTTCAGGATCACTCCTTTAACAAAAAATGCTCTGGTAATAAAGGTGCATGTAAGGTGTTAGGGTGTTAGGGTGTTAGGGTGTTAGGGTGTTATTTCCTCACTCCGAAAATTCCCCGGTCTATCATTATAAGGTCGGCAATTGTAATTGCTGTTGCTGCCTCTATAATAACAGGCATACGCAGGGCGATACATGTATCGTGTCGTCCTTCTATCTTAAGGATTTGCATCTTCTTCTTTTTAAAGTTGAATGTTTTTTGCTCAACACCTGTTGAAGAGGTTGGTTTAACGGCCACCCTGAATACTATTTCGTTTCCGTTGCTTATTCCGCCATTTATGCCACCTGCATTATTTGTAGCTGTTCTTCCACTTTCGTCAATGAATGGATCATTATGTTCCGATCCTCTCATTGATGCTGATGCAAACCCGGAACCAAATTCAATACCCTTTATCGCAGGAATAGAAAATACTATTTGACTGAGAGCCGATTCGATTGAATAAAAAAATGGCTCTCCGATTCCCCGGGGAGGATTTTTTACTTTGCATTCAATAATTCCGCCTATTGTATCATCGAGAGCAATTGCTTCTCTTACAGCACTTTCAATATTATCAGATCCTCCGGCTGAGATAAGTTCTGCAGAAATTTCCATCTGGCTGGTTAATTTCTTTGCTATGACCCCGGCAATAACAAGTCCCCAGGTTATTCGTCCCGAAAAATGTCCGCTGCCGCGCATATCACCAAATCCGGAGTACTTAATATTTGCCGTATAATCGGAATGACTTGGACGCGGAATATTAGTGAATTCGAGGTAGCCTGTAGAATTAGTATCCTTGTTAGGAGTGATGATTGTCATGGGACTCCCTGTTGAGTAACCATTGAAGACTCCACTCAGAATCTCAGGGATATCCTCCTCATGCCTCTTTGTAGTTCCGACAGAGCCACTCTTTCTTCTGCTCAGATCCGGGATGAAATCTTCAGGTTTGATTGCAATTCCGGGAGGACAACCGTCAATAATCACTCCTGTTACCCGACCATGTGATTCTCCAAAAACGGATACCCTGAAAACGATCCCAAATGAATTCATAACTGTTTTATTTATTGTTTATACTGCTTGTAAAATTCAATTACTTCCTTAAGTGGCACTTTTCTGACAACTCCTTTGCCGATACCTTCAAGAAAAATAAAGTGTATATCGGCGCCTTCTCTCTTTTTATCATGAAGTGTAAGCTCTTCCATTTTTTTCAACGGTATACTGTACTCCTTCAGGAGTTTATATCTATTGAGGAGATGGATTATTTTTCCGGTTTCATCATTGCTTATCAGACCTTTTAAGTTTGAAAAAACAACAGCAAGCTGCATCCCTGATGCTACCGCAAAGCCATGTTTTATCTCCTCATGCAGCTCCAGGGCATGTCCGAATGTATGGCCAAAATTAAGTACACGTCGCAGACCGCTCTCTTTTTCGTCCTGTGATACTATTGATGCTTTGAACTTTACAGCCCGGGTAACAAGAATTGAAAGGATCTCCTTATCTCTTGCAATAACCTCAGAATGATTATTTTCCAGCATATCGATTATTACCGGGTCTCCTAACAGGCCTGTTTTTATCAGTTCGGCCAGGCCTGAAAGATATTCCTGCTCAGGGAGTGTCTGCAACATTGAAGAGTCGCATATTACAAATTCAGGCTGTCTGAAACTGCCTATCACATTTTTGATCTTTCCCAGATTTACCCCGTTTTTCCCTCCGGTGCTTGCATCAACCTGCGACAACAGGCTTGTCGAAACATACCCGCACCTTATCCCCCTCATGAACACAGAAGCAAGAAATCCGGCAATATCACATACTACTCCCCCTCCTATTGCCAGGATAAACCCGGAACGTCCGGTTCCTGCCTTTAAAAGACTTTCTGACAGCTTCTCTATTTCCCGCAGAGTCTTACTCTCCTCCCCTGGTTTAACCTTGAGTACAGGGTAACCGGGAAAACTCTTTCCATAAATACGGTGAACATTACTGTCGGTAACTATAACTGTTCCATCAGATGGCAAAACAGGCAGGGTTTTTTCCCACTCTGCACCGATGATAATTTCTGATATTACACCCCCGGTATTTATAATTATCTTTTCCAAAGTGAAAATTTTAATTCAGGTTAAAGCTATGAAATCTCCGCTAACAATTAACAGGCAGGAAGATAATAACAATTCTCATATCACACCGAATTAATTATACAAAGATAAAAATCCTTAACTTTCCTGCTCTATTAAAGGGCTTTTGCAGGAATGACTATAAAGGAAAGATATAAACGAATAATTGAATATTTTACTGACAATATGCCGGTTCCTGAAACGGAACTGATTTATCAGGATCCCTTTGAACTGATTGTAGCGGTTATTCTCTCGGCACAATGTACCGACAAGAGGGTTAATATGATAACCCCTGTTCTTTTGAAAAGATTCCCCGATGCAAAAGCGATGGCTGAAGCAAAGCAGGAAGAGATATTTGAATATATCAAATCATGCTCATACCCCAATAACAAGGCAAAACATCTTTCAGGCATGGCCAAAATGCTTTCTGACGAATTTGAGGGCAGAGTACCCTCCGATCCTCTCCTGTTGCAGAAGCTGCCGGGAGTGGGAAGAAAAACTGCCAATGTAATAGCATCGGTTGTTTATCATAAACCTGTACTGGCTGTGGATACACATGTTTTCAGGGTATCCGCCAGAACAGGACTTACCAGGAATGCCAGAACACCACGGCATGCAGAGGAGCAACTGACAAAACATATACCGGCTGATCTTATTTATGAGGCCCATCACTGGCTTTTATTGCATGGCAGATATATTTGTAAAGCCAGAAATCCTCTGTGCAATCAGTGTGGAATATCCGGTTTTTGTAAATATTATACTAATAAGACTATAAAGGAACAAAATATTTAATGTTTATATTGATTTGCTATAAAGGATAAGTAATACAGGTCATTTTTTGTTATTTTTAAACCGGAATTTTAACGATAGCCTGATGGATTATAAAGAGAAATACAAAAAATTAGCAGAGGTAAATAAAAGCCTTGAGAAGGAGCTGAAAAGTCTTCGTTCAAAAATACAAAAGCAAAAAGCTTCTCCCAATGATATGATATTCAAGGCTTTTCATTCCGCTTCCAATCCGATGGCTTTTGCATTACTGGAAACCGGCAAATTTGTGGATATTAATTCCACCTTCCTGGATGTCCTTGGATTTCAAAAGGATGAGATCATTGGACATACCCCTGAAGATATTGGACTCTTTGCTGATATTGAGGAGAGCAATAAATATATTAAACTTCTGTCGAAGCTTAAGAAAATAAAAGATTTTGTAATCACCCTGAGAACAAAAAACGGGGAGGAAAAACCCTTTCTCTTCTCAGCCGATACTATCCTGCTGGATAATGAAAAATATCTTATAACTGTCTACTCCCAGATCAGCACAAAAAATAATATTACAATCAGAGAGAGTCAGGGAGCTGTCCTGGAAGAGATCTTCAATACTGTCAGCAGTTATCTCGCCCTTTTCAGTGTAAGTAAGGATAACAAATTCTACATAATCGACATGAACAGGAAGGCTGAAGAGGTTGAATTTGTCGATAAAAATGATGTATGCGGAAAGGAAATCGATGAAACGCCTCTGGCTGAGCGGGAAAAGCTTGTGGAATTACTGCATCATGTCCATATAACAGGTGAGGCACATAAACTGGCTGTTTCTCCGACCGGCGATGACTCTGAAGGTTACTATATGGCATTTGTTCTAACCTCCGGTAATATTGTGATCACATGGGAACCCGGCCATCATCAGAAGAGAAGGGATGATATCGAAAGGCAGTCTACCTTATTCAAGACATTTACAGAAATGATCCCGGTTATAATTTACGAGGTTGATCTGCACGGCAGGGTAACCTATGGCAATAAAATAGGTCTGGATCTGTTTCAACTAACCAAGGAGGATATTAAAAAGAAACCGCTTATCTCTGAAATATTCCCCGACAGTTATCAACAAATGGTAGCAAATCTTGAATCAATAAGCTCGCCAGGGGAAGTCCAGAGTCATGAATATACTGTCAAGAAAAAAGACGGTTCCACTATACCTATTTTAACCCACTCTTTCGGCGTATTTCATGAGGGCAGGAAAATAGGTTACAGGGGTACTCTGATGGACCTGAGTAAGCATAAAATATATGAGGGTCAGATAATAAGGGAAAAAGCATTCCTTGAACACCTTATTGATTCGGCCCCCGAAGCAATTGTTATTACTGATCTTGACGGTAAAATCTCAATAATTAATAAAGAGTTTACAGATCTTTTCGGATACACCACCGAAGAAGCCATAAACAAGAATATTGATGATCTGGTCGTTCCCGATGACCTGAAAAATGAAGCTATAGGAATTGAAGCTCTCACCGCCCAGCCGCATAAGGTGGTAAGTAAGACAATAAGAAAAGACAAATATGGTAACAGGATTAATGTCTCGCTTATCGGCACTGTTATCATCGTGAACGATGAACCTGTGGCAATAATTGGTATTTACCACGATATCACCGTCGAAAGGAAAAATCTCCTGCTGCAGGAGATACTATATAATATCTCTTCCGCTGCCCTCAAGCAAATGGACATCAAGGAGATATACCCTGTTATAGTAGGAGAGTTAAGTAAGATATGGGATACCAATAATTTCTTTATTGCACTTTATGACAGGGAATCTGAAACACTGTCTCTTCCTTTCTTTGCAGATGAAAAAGACAATTTCCAGGAGATCCCCATTAAAAAAACAATTACAGGCTGGGTGATAAAGAACGAAAAGCCTGTTCTGTTGAAAGAAAACGATCTCAAGTTACTCGAAGAATCAGGAGATATTGAACTTGTTGGCACAGATTGTAAAGTATGGATGGGTGTCCCCCTGAAGGTGGAAAACAGTGTTATTGGTGTAATGTGTCTTCAGGATTATAACAATGAAGATAAATTCTCCCATGATGACCTGTATGTGCTTGATTTTATTGCAAACCAGATAGCTATTGCCATTCAGCGGAAGATAATGCTTGATAACCTTGTAACAGCCCGCGAGAAAGCTGAAGAGGCAGCACAATCCAAGCAGGTTTTCATGTCAACAATGAGCCATGAGATAAGGACACCTCTTAATGAGGTAATTGGAATCACCAACCTTTTACTGCAGGGTGAACCCCGTGAAGACCAGATGGATTATATAAAAACCCTGAGATTTTCGGGTAATCATCTCCTGACTCTTGTAAATGATGTGCTCGATTATAATAAGATGGAATCGGGCAAGATAATCTTTGAACAGACAGTTTTCAACCTGAACGACTTTATGGAGGAAATTATGAGATCTTATTCCTTCAGGTCGAAAGCCAAGAACCTTGAATTTGATATCAAAAAAGAGGGTGCTCTTCCGGATGAGGTTATCGGCGACCAGATACGGCTTTACCAGATACTGTCAAACCTTCTTTCAAATGCATTAAAATTTACTAACCGGGGAAGTATAACTATCACTATCAGGGAGCTTGAGAGCAAAAACAACCAGGTAAACCTGGAATTTGTCGTGAAGGATACGGGAATAGGCATACCAAAGGAAAGACACTCTAGCATCTTTGAGAGCTATACACAGGCATCATCTGACACCACAAGGTATTTCGGAGGGACAGGACTCGGTCTTTCCATAGCCAAAAAACTTATCGAATTACAGGGTGGTACAATAAAACTGGAAAGTGAGCCTGGTACAGGATCAACCTTTACATTTAACATTATATTCGGATTATCGGTTAAAGGTGAACATGATAAGGGAGTCGAAACAAAAGAAACATATATAGGTCTTGAAGGCAAACGTATTCTTGTAGCTGAAGATAACAAAATTAACTTCTTTGTGGCCAATAAATTCCTGACAGGATGGGGAGCTATTGTGACACCTGCTGAAAACGGACAGCTGGCACTTGAGCTTTTGGAAAAAGAGGATTTTGACCTGATACTGATGGACCTGCAAATGCCCGTGATGGATGGAATCGAAGCCACCAGAATAATAAGGAAATCACAGGATCCAAGAATAAGTAATATGCCAATAGTCGCTCTGACAGCAGCAATAATGTCGGAGAATCATGATAAGATCGACGAACTAAATATCAACGATTACGTCCTGAAACCGTTCAAACCTCACGATCTTTTCGAAAGGATTAAGAAACATATAAGATAAAGGCAACAGGCAACAGGCATCTCGTACCGTGCACCTATTTTATACAGTTCCTGCTTATATAGTCAGTGGCTCTTTTATTACCCAGATTAAAGGATTTTCTGAAGTCGTGACATGCATCTTCTTTTTTGCCCGAGTTAAGCAGTGCAATGCCTTTATTAAGCCATGCCTCTGAATTTGAAGGATCAAGGTCGAGTGACATACTATAGTCATTCATAGCCCAGCCCCATGAATGTGATAAGAGGTATGTATCAGCCCTGTCAATATAACAATCTGCGTCGTTCGGATGGTACCGGAGGTTCTCCGAAAAGTATTCAAGGGCCTTCATATAATCACCCGAAGCAGTCTTGATTTTGCCTGCCAGACTCAAAGCCTTTTTGTTCTGAGGATACAGGTCAAGGAATTTCTCTATATCAGTCATAGCCCTGTTTGTTTCCCCTGTTTTGCGGAAACATTCAGCCCTCGAAACAAAAAGATCAGCATCCGGAATCTCCAGTGCAATAAGCTTTGAATAAGTAACTGATGCTCCTGCATGATTTGATGCGGCAGTTTGAGCTTTTGCCAGCAGCCTCAGATATTTCTCATTATCAGGATGTGAATCTACAATCCCGGTCACAATTTTTATTGCCTCGGCAGTTTTTTTGGCAGCCAGGTTATACAATGCCCTGGCATAAAGGACCTCGTTATTATCTTTGTATTCACTTTCAAACTCCGACAACCTGTTAACTGCATCATCATTCATGTTTGCTGAAACATAATATTCAATTTCCGAAACACCGGTTTCAAGACTCGAATACCATTCTTTTTTCCAAAACTGTCGCCATTCCGGACTGTTTTCAATAAGTCCATAGGCGGGATCGAGTAACACATACTTTTCGCTTTTCCTGAATGATGATCTGATATTTCTTTCCAGGTGATACAAGGAAGTGCGGGCATCGCCTTTCATTGCATATATTCTTGACAAACCATAATCTCCCGAATATTGTGTCAGGGAATTTGCAGTGTTATAATCACTTATGGCATTTTGAAAGTCTCCCTCCTCAATGTATGCCTTTGCCCGTTCAAGATATAACCTGATATCCTGTTTCTCTTGTATAGCTGACGAGAGCAGCTCAATTGCTTCTGTTGATTTACCGGTTTTGATCAATGCTCCTGAGCGAAGGAGAGTTTCATAAACGAACTGACCGTTAATAATACCTGTAAGAAAACAGGCTGTAATAAGAATTAAAATCTTCTTCATCATCTTATGTCCCATCGTCATTTTGTCTCCTCCGGTTTGAGTTCTGCACCTAATTCCGTTATAACATGAATAAACCCTGAAAGGTGGAATTGTTCAAGACCTGTGATCCTCCACTCAAAAACATCGCATTGATAAAAATAGACACCGGGTGATACTATTTTGCCTTTATAGGTTCCATCCCAGTTGAGTCTGGGTTCCTCTGTTGAGAATATCAGCAATCCGTTGCGGTTAAACAGTTTAAAATCAACCTTCTCAACAAGGGCAGAAGTCTTGGCCAGTAATATTTCGTTAATTCCGTCTCCATTGGGTGTAAAAACATTTGGTATCTCGTAGAAGTTACAGGAATCAACGCATACCATTACAGATTTCTCGCCTTCGTTGCCTAACAGATCAAATGCCGAAACAGCATAACAGCCCGACAATATCTCACCCGGATAGTGCCTGTAAAGGAAGGTATTTTTATCATTAATAGTTTCAATGAGTACAAGCTCCTCATCATATTTCATCTTATAATAAATCATATAACCGGCTACATCTTCAAAACATTCAGGATCGGTGATCCGCCATGTTACGTTATTAAAAAGAGAGTCGCACTGGCTTGTGACATTTATTACCGGTGCACATGGTGGTTCATTATCGACAGGTATGACACAGGTTATTTCCGAAAGGTTAATAAGATCTTTTGGCATGTTATCTGCCATATAACCACCTGTTGATCTTATGTAATAACAGTATTCTTTCTCGTTCTCAAGACCATAATCAATGTAATTCAGCTGATTAGTTGTACCTACCGAATCAAATTCCATAGTGATATCATTAAGTCTGAAGAAATCATATTGTGTATTTATCCATGGTACATTCCTGTTGATGTCGAACCTGGCTTTACGGTCACCGGGTCTTACCTCAAGAAAGAGAGATGATGCGATGCCCGGGTCGCCTATCATGAATTCCGGGCCCGGGAGCCTGTTCCATAGCTCTATTTTATATATAAAGCCGTATGACTGTGTATTTAACAGAGTATCAATGAACACCGTATCATTCAGGTCGGTTGTCGGGATGGAACTGATCAGTGAATAGTCGCTTGAGGTTATCCCCTGTGCCCTGTAAATAAGATATTCATATGGTCCGGGGGCAGGAATAGTATCAAGTCCGTCAGGTTTTTTCCAGGCAACATAGACAGATCCGTTAACCGGATCCGTATTTCTTATGCTGACGTTTGTTATTACCGGAACACCTGATACCAGGGTTGATGTAATTTCGTTAGAGGCCTTGCTTTCAGTTCCATTCTTATAGACAGCAACAATTCTGTATGTATACTCCGTCCCGTACATAAGTCCTTCACCTCCATTTGTATCGATATATGAAAGGGTATCACTGCCATCAACATACCCCACTTTAACGAATCCAGTCCAGGACGGTATTCCGGCAGTACATGAATCGGGACTGAATGTTGAGGCACCTTCTCTTCTGTAAATAGCAAATCCGGCAATGGCATCAGTACCATAAGGTAACCATATCAGCCTGATAAATTTACCTTCGGGTATGGCGTTGACAAGCTCCGGAGATGGCCCCAGAACTTTGATGGTCATATTGTCAATATCAGAGAGCATCAGGTCCTGATTATTATCATCAGCTTTTAAAATAATATCATATGGCTGCCCTCGAACTGCCTCATGGCATGTGATCCACAAGAACCTTGAAGAAGAGTAACCAGGAAGTGACTCTACGTTAGTAAAATAAGCGTTACATGATGTAAGACTAAAAATACCTGATGTTGCCTTGAGAGAAATGGAATCATTATCGGGATCTGTTGCAGAAAAGACAAAATCTACAGTATCACCGGCTTCCACACATATATTTTTTGTGGCACCGTTCACCGGTGGTTTATTATCTGTGACATATACTTCTATCTGCATATCTCTTACCACCACCCCTATCTTTTTACCGTTCCTCCATTCCTGTATCTCCATGGCTACATTGTATTTACCTGTATCGGCAGGTGTGTTCCATATCAGGTCTCCTGTAATGGAATCGACACGAATGTAATGTGTAGCCGGTGGAAGAGTATAGTTTTCAATAGGTTTTCCATCTTCACGGGTACATACTGTAAGCTGATACGAGAGACTGTCGCCATCAGGATCATAGGCAGCGGGGTTATGAATGAAGATATACCCCAGGGCAGCTTTATCGTACGGAGGATTCAGGAGAACAGGAGTACTGTCGAATCCCATGGAGGGGTTTACTGTAACGATTGTGGCAATAGAAAAAACCACATTGACGGAATTGGGAATATTCATTACCCCATAATTCCTGTTTGGGTCTTGTACTACAACTCTGTATATTCCGGGGCCCGGAAATGTATGGTTTATTTTATATACATTTCTCCGGTAGTAATTGGGAAGCATCACCTTTTCTATTCTTTGCGCTGTAGAGATTGAGTTATCGCCCCAGTTGACATCAAGTTCCGGCCTGTCAGCAAAACTCAGGGTATAGGTAAATGTTGTAATCGTAAATTCATAGGTTAGATCCGATATCTGAACATAGGTTATCTCACCTGCCCTGTTATGCGTTGCCGAAAGAACAAGAAAATTGAATGCTAAAACTGCCAGGATAATTAATTTCTTCATTTATTTTACTCCCTCCGGATAATTAATTCAGTTTGAACGTTTCTTCAGTTTTAAGGGGAGTTAGCATCACTCCCTCCTCAAAATCATTAATCCTGATTATGGTCATATTTGCCTGATCGTTGTATAACTCAGTCATAATCAGGTTCTTCACCGTAATAACTTTTGGTTTTCTATCCGATCTGAACAGAATATTCATACTTATCTCATTATCTTCCAGTGTCAGATTTAATAACTGACCTTTCAGCCGTTTATTGTTTATAAATATATTTACTTTTTCGTCCAGGTAGTTGTTCATCAGATCAAACGGAAAAGAGTTCTCAAGTTGTTCAGTATCAACCGGCAATTCCATGCCGGATAAAGAATAATCAAGCAGGAAATCATCATAGTACATTCTTACAAAAACCTTGAGTGAGTCGGTATTTGTGACATGATCAATACTGGTTAGAGTTACATGTACAGGATGCATAATAAACCAAATCGACAATGCCAGTATTTTAAACATTTTTTCTCAGGTTCAGGAAATAACAAAACCACAAAAATCAAGCCATTTACTAACCTTCCTGGATGCTGACACGGTCTTTCAGATACTGAACTGTGCCGACCTCAATGAACGAGAAACCGGATCTTCCTGAAAAATTACCTGCAAGCACCACAATCAGGTCATCATCTCTAAGTTCATGTGCCTTCACGAGATTTTTAAGTGCGATATGGATAAATTCATCGACTGACGTTCTTCTTTCCTGGTAACTGGGATATACACCATAAGATAGGGCCAGTTCTCTCATTGTCCTGGTAGAATAACATTGTGCTAAAATATGGTTGAATCCCCTGTTAGAAGCCATATCCCTTATTGTTCTGCCGCTTCTTGTATCGGCAATTATTGCTTTTGCATTTACCCGCAGTGATGTTTCAACCGCAACCTTGGCCAGGTGGGATGACACCTCTCCTGTTACATTCAGATATTGAGTATTAAGATATTTTTCCTTGTTTTTCTCAACCTCCATGGCCACTTTGGTCATTGTCTCAACAGCCTCTACAGGATATTTGCCGGTAGCAGTCTCACCACTCAGCATTACGGCATCAGTCTGTGAGTATATGGCACTTGCTATATCGCTTACCTCTGCCCTTGTCGGACGCGGATTGGTGATCATTGAATGAAGCATCTGTGTTGCAACGATTACGGGCTTTCTCATGTAGATACATTTCGAAATTATCATCTTCTGGATTGATGGTATCTTTTCATAGGGTATCTCAATGGCCAGGTCTCCTCTTGCTACCATTATGCCATATACCTCGTCCAGTATCTCACCTAAATTTTCAACGCCATCCTCATTTTCGATCTTCGCAATGATTTTTATCTCACTATTATATTTATCTATTTCAGCCTGTACATCCAGTACATCCTGCTTTGATCTGACAAATGAATGAGCAATGAAATCAATATTATTTTCAGCTGCCATTTTTATAAATGCCCGGTCCCTGTCAGTAACCGACGGCAGGCATATCTTAACCCCCGGCACGTTTACGCTCTTTCGTGAGCCTATAACTCCATCATTATCTGCTCTGCTGATGAGAGAATTACCCTCTTTTTTAAGCGCCTTCAGCTCAAGATCACCATCACTGATCATTACCATCGAACCTGGAGGTACCTCCTGAGCAAATGTTTTCAGGCTCACAAAAAGTTCCCTTTTTGAGGATGTTCCTGCAGGATCTCCTGTTATTTTTATGGTATCCCCTTTCTTTATCTCAATTGGATCATCACATATAGTAGTACGGATCTCGGGCCCTTTTGTATCAATCATTATTGCGATCCTGTCAGAAATCTCACGAGCGTTATTTATTATGCGTAGGGCCCCTTCAATATCAAGATGTGCAGAGTTGATCCTTATGACATTCATACCGGCTTCGTACAGATCTCTTATAAATGCCGGTTCACAATTCTTGTCCGAAATGGTAGCTACTATTTTAGTTCTTTTTTTGTTCATTCCTCAACTTTCTTTTGTACTGAATTTTGTTATTAAAGCCTCAACAGCAAGCCTGTAACTGTCAAGTCCGAAACCTGAGATAGTACCTGTACAATTAGACGCAATGAGACTATTATGACGAAAATCCTCACGGGCAGCTATATTTGTTATATGAACCTCAACGACAGGTGTTTTAACCGATGCAACAGCATCAGCAATGGCAACCGAAGTATGAGTATAACCCCCGGCATTGAGAATAATACCATCGGATGAAAAACCTCTCTTCTGGATCTCATTTATAAGCTCACCCTCAACATTTGACTGGTAATATTCAAAAAAGATCTCAGGATAAAGCGATTTCAACGATTTCAGATAATTATCAAAAGATACTGTCCCATACTTATCAGGCTCACGTTTTCCAAGAAGATTAAGGTTTGGCCCGTTAATGATACTGATCTTCATTTCACTTGATTTTTACAGTCAGTAAAAATAGATAAAATAATTATGCATGCGAAATTAATAAGGTAACCTACCTTTGTGTTACTTTGTTAAGATATATTTGTGGTTTTGTTGTTGATATATAAAGAACAAGAATTATGAGTCTCTCCTGGAAGCAGGCAATAAAGGATTTTGAAACATATCTCAGGCTCGAGAAATCATTATCGGAGAACAGTATTGAGGCCTACATAAATGATGTTTCCAGGCTTGAGAAATTTTTCGAAGAAGAAAAGGAAGCCTGCATTCCTGTTAATGTGAAATACTCCGATCTGAAGGAATTTCTTGCCTGGTTTAATACTGAGAACCAGAATGCAAGAACACAATCAAGGGTACTTTCGGGAATAAGGTCATTTTTCAGGTATTTACTTATTGAAGGGGAGATAAAGGAGAATCCGGCATCACTTATCGAATCACCCAAAATTGGATTCAAACTGCCTGAAGTACTTTCGGTTAACGAAATTGACAGGATAATTGGCGCCATTGATCTCAGCAAACCGGAGGGACACAGGAACAAGGCGATCATTGAAACGCTTTATGGTTGCGGACTGCGGGTATCGGAACTTGTAAACCTGCGGCTCACAGATATACACTATACTGAAGGATTTGTTATGGTGACCGGAAAGGGAAACAAGCAAAGACTTGTACCGGTAAGCAATAAAGCACTTAAGGAAATTGACATTTATAAAACAGACAGGGCAGGGCTGCCTGTAATACATGACGGAAATATCCTGTTCTTAAGCCGCAGAGGACGAAAACTGACGAGAGCAATGATATTCACAATAATAAAGGATCTTGCCCTGAAGGCTGACATCCGGAAAAAGATCAGTCCTCATACATTCCGCCATTCATTTGCAACCCATCTCATTGAAGGCGGAGCAGACCTCAGGGCAGTACAGGAGATGCTTGGACACGAGTCAATTCTGACCACTGAAATTTATACACATATCGACAGAAGCTTCCTTCGTGATACCCTGATAATGTTTCATCCAAGGGCTTGACTATCTCTGTTTTTCTTAATTTTAAAATCAAATTTTTAATATTAACTTTGCGATTCATTTCGAAAATAATTATTAATTATTCAAACTTTTATAACTATGTCAAAACTTAAAAGAGTTTACTCCTTTGGAAATAAAACTGCAGAGGGTAAAGCGGATATGAAGAACCTTCTCGGAGGTAAAGGAGCCAACCTTGCAGAAATGAGCCTGTTGGGACTACCGGTTCCGGCGGGTTTCACAATTACCACCGAAGCCTGTACAGAATATTATGAGAATAACTGTACCCTTCATCCCGATCTTATGCCGGAAGTATGGGACGCTATGAAGCTGACTGAAAAGACCATGAACATGAAATACGGCGACCCTGAAAATGCTCTTCTTGTTTCATGCCGGTCGGGTGCCCGCAAATCAATGCCGGGAATGATGGATACTGTACTTAATTTAGGTCTTTGTTCGGTAACAATACCGGGTTTTCTTAAAAAGACAAATAATCCAAGATTTGTATGGGATTCATACCGTCGTCTTATAATGATGTATGCTGATGTGGTTATGGAAAAAGCTGAAGGTATTGATCTTGGTGAGGGCAGAGGAATTCGTAAGCAGCTTGATGAACTGCTTGATGAGTTCAAAAAGCAAAAAGGATATAATTTGGATACGGAGATAACTGCTGATGAACTGAAATTCATCGCTGAAGAATTCAAGAAAAAGATTATTGAGGTCCTTGGAAAACCATTTCCTGATGATGCAAAAGAACAACTCGAAGGAAGTATAAAGGCTGTATTTAAAAGCTGGAACGGTAAAAAAGCTGTTTCGTACCGCAGAATAGAAAGTATTCCTGATGATTGGGGTACAGCAGTTAACGTACAGACAATGGTATTCGGGAATATGGGTGATACATCTGCTACCGGTGTTGCATTTACCCGTAATCCAGCCACCGGAGAAAATCTTTTCTACGGAGAATGGCTTATAAATGCTCAGGGAGAGGATGTTGTGGCAGGTATACGTACTCCAAACCCTCTTAACGATGAAACAAAAAATGAACAGAACAAACACCTCCACAGCATGGAGGAGGCTATGCCACAAACTTATAAAGAACTGTGCGACATTCGAAATATCCTTGAAAAGTCGTTCCGTGACATGCAGGATATAGAATTCACTATTCAGGAGGGCGTTCTTTATATGCTGCAGTGCCGTACCGGTAAAAGAACAGGTACTGCTGCCCTTAATATGGCTATGGACATGCTCCAGGAAAATCTTATTGATGAGAAAATGGCCGTACTGCGCGTGGATCCGGGACAGCTTGATGAGCTTCTCCACCCGATCTGCGATCCTGAAGCAGAAAGTAAAGTGAAGCCTGTTGTCAGAGGTTTACCCGCAGGTCCGGGAGCCGCTGTAGGCAAGGTGGTTTTTACAGCTGAAGATGCAGTGATATGGTACCGTAAAGGTGAAAAGGTCATCCTTCTCCGTGAAGAGACCAATCCTGAGGATGTTGAAGGAATGCGCGCTGCCGAAGGTATTCTCACAGCCCGCGGCGGTATGACTTCGCACGCAGCTCTGGTTGCCCGCGGATGGGGTAAATGCTGCATTGTGGGAGCAGGAGCACTTAATGTTAATTCAAAAACAAAAACAGCAAAAATTGCCGAATCGAATATAGTTATTAAAGAGGGTGATATTATTACACTTAACGGAACAAAGGGAAATGTCTATACAGGAGAATTAACCTTGATGGATGCTTCAGAAAACCCGAGGTTTAAGGAATTCATGAGCATTGTTGATAAACACCGCACAATGGGTGTTCGTACCAATGCTGATACTCCTGACGATGCAAAAATAGCCCGTGATTTCGGAGCTGAAGGCATAGGACTTTTCCGTACAGAGCATATGTTCTATGGCAAAGGTTCAGAAGAACCTCTGTTCCTTCTCCGCAAGATGATCCTCAGTGCTAACGTGACAGAACGACGTAAAGCCCTTAATGATCTTTTTAAGTATGTAAAAAAGGACATGAAGGCTACACTCGAGGCCATGGATGGATTGCCAGTGACTTTCAGGCTGCTTGATCCTCCGCTTCATGAGTTTGTGCCTCAGAGTACCGAGAAGCAGGAAGAACTGGCTAAAGCACTGGGAATACAGAAAGAAGACATTATAAAACGCGGAGAAGCCTTACACGAATCTAATCCTATGATGGGCCACCGCGGAGTTCGCCTGGGAATAACATTTCCTGAAATCACAGATATGCAGGTAAGAGCAATGCTGGAGGCATCAATGGAACTTATCAAAGAAGGGAAAAAACCCCATCCTGAGCTGATGGTGCCGGTTACCTGTGATGTCTCAGAACTTAATGTTACAAAGAAAGTCGTAGACAAAGTACATGATGAGGTTTGTAAAAAGTACGAAGTAAGTAAGATAGATTTTAAGTACGGGACAATGATCGAGATACCCCGCGCAACTCTTCTTTCTGACAAAATGGCTAAGACCGCCGAGTTCTTTTCATTCGGAACAAACGACCTTACACAGATGACATTCGGCTTCAGTCGTGATGACATAGGAGGTTTCCTGAATGACTACCTCGACAAGAATATGCTTGCAACCGACCCATTCCAGACCATTGATCAGGAAGGCGTTGGCCAGCTGATAACAATGTCGGTTCAGAAAGGGAGAGCGACAAGACCCGATCTGAAAATAGGCATTTGCGGTGAACAGGGAGGCGACCCTGCCTCAGTCGAATTCTGTTACAAGAACAACTTAACTTATGTCAGCTGTTCACCATTCAGGGTTCCGATAGCAAGACTTGCAGCAGCACAGTCTGCCATAAAATTCGGAAAGTAATTCAATTGACACATATTAATTAAGCAGGGACGTTGCGTGCAACGCCCCTGCTTCTTTTGCATGGCTGCAATCTAACCTGATTTTTGGTAAAAATCCAAACCTATGAATTATATATAAGACCATCATGAACAAAAATACCCTGTTTCAAAAAGAGTATTTTTGTATAAATTATCAAGCCAAAATGCTACGCATTATTATTTTAATTACTTTGCACTTCTTATTTTCTAAAATATTGTTATAACATGATCACATCAAAAGACTTAACTGAATATGGCATTTATAATGTACCAGAAATAGTATATAATCCTGATTATAACAGGCTTTTCGCTGAAGAAACAAAACCCGGACTAGATAAGTCTGAGAGAGGTATTATTACCAGAACTGGCGCTATATCAGTAAATACAGGTGTCTTTACCGGCCGTTCTCCCAAAGATAAATATGTAGTGCTGGATGACAAAACAAAGGATACTGTCTGGTGGAAGTCGGACAAAGCCAAAGTCTCGGATAATAAACCAATATCACGGGACGTATGGCAGCATTGCAAAAACATTGCAGCCAGACAGCTTTCAGGTAAAAGACTTTTTGTCGTCGACTGTTATAGCGGTGCAAATGAAAACTCAAGGTTAAATGTAAGGTTCATAACGGAAGTAATATGGCAGGCACATTTTGTAAAAAATATGTTTATCAGACCAGAACAAGAAGATCTGGAAAACTTCAAACCTGTTTTTGTTGTACTGATGGCTTCAAAGGCTGTTAATCCTGACTGGAAGAGTCAGGGCCTCAACTCAGAGAATTTTGTATTCTTCAACCTTACGGATAATATGGCTGTGATCGGAGGAACATGGTATGGTGGTGAAATGAAAAAAGGAATATTCTCGGTGATGAACTACTACTTACCGCTCAAAGGGATAGCTTCCATGCATTGTTCTGCGAATGTAGGAAAGAGGGGTGATGTTGCAATATTCTTCGGCCTCTCCGGAACCGGTAAAACAACTCTTTCAACCGACCCTGACAGAGCCCTGATAGGAGACGATGAACATGGCTGGGATGAGGACGGTATATTTAATTTTGAAGGAGGCTGCTATGCGAAATGCATAAGACTGAGTAAGGAAAATGAGCCCGATATCTACAATGCCATCAGAAGAGATGCTCTCCTCGAGAATCTTGTTATCCTTCCTGATGGTACAATAGATTTCAACGATGACTCAAAGACAGAAAATACAAGGGTCTCCTACCCTATTTATCACATTAAAAACATTATCCGGCCTGTTTCAAAAGCCGGACATGCAAGTAAAGTGATCTTTTTGTCGGCAGACACTTTTGGTGTTTTACCACCTGTAAGCCGACTTTCAGAAGAACAGACAAAATACTATTTTCTAAGTGGTTATACTGCCAAGGTTGCCGGTACGGAAAGAGGCATTATTGAACCTGTACCCTCATTTTCTGCATGTTTCGGTGCAGCATTCCTGCTGGTAGATCCTATCATTTATGCAAACGAGCTCGCGAAGAAGATGAAAATGCATAACACCGAGGCCTGGCTGGTAAATACAGGATGGATAAATGGTCCCTATGGAAAAGGAAACAGGATAGACCTTCCATCCACAAGACATATTATCAATGCAATACTCGATGATTCCATAAAAGAAAGTAAATTCCATACTTTGCCTGTTTTTAATCTTAGCATTCCATCAAGAGTGAATGGAGTCGATGATAATATACTTGATCCGTCGAACGGCTGGGAATCAAAAGCAAAGTGGCACATTGCCGCTACCGATCTTGCACTGAAATTCATTAATAATTTCAGCAAATTTACCTCAAACCGCGAGACAGCCGCTCTAATAAAATACGGACCCGGGATCTGAAATAAGTATAAGAGTGTTATTGTGAAGAAGAAAACTCAATAATGAATATAATCAATATTTCTATCGCTGTAATATTCGCTTATTTGATGGGTTCAATTCCCACAGCCGTATGGGTTGGAAAAGCTTTTCATGGCATTGATGTAAGGGAACATGGCAGCGGTAATGCAGGTGCAACAAATGTTATCAGGGTTCTTGGATGGAAAACAGGGGTGCCGGTCCTGCTGATAGATATGGCCAAGGGCTGCCTTGCAGTACTGCTTCCACTTTTCATGCACCTCTCTCCTGCCGGAAGTGCTCCGCTTATTAACTTACAAATATTTACAGGTTTAACTGCTATTACAGGTCATATGTTCCCGGTTTTTGCAGGATTCAAAGGTGGAAAAGGTGTGGCAACAGCTGCAGGTGCAATTGCAGCAATCCATCCCCCTGTTACACTTGTGTGCCTTGGAGTCTTCATACTTGTCTTTATTATCACCGGTATAGTATCGGTGTCATCAATGAGTGCCGGTATTGTGTTCCCCATAATGTTGTTTACTTTTTTTAAGACTCCTTCCCTGCTGTTCAAAATCTTTTCAATTTTTATAGCAGCAGCTTTGCTCGTAACCCACAGGAACAATATCAAAAGGTTACTAAAAGGGGAAGAAAAGAGACTATTTGGGAAAAAGAAGAAAGAGGATCAAACCACGGAGTAACTGAAAGGGAAGAATTATCCATATTAATTGATCTTCAACACCTCTGGTGTTGTACCTTTTATACCTAATTCTGCCATGGATATAACCATGGATCCCGATAGCTATCGAGATGGAATTAGACGCCCCTGGCGTCGAAGCCCCGATTAATCGGAATAAAAACGGCGTAATAATACTGGTAGGGGATTAAAACTGCTCCAGTATTTCTATCCTTTTCTGTATTGGCGGGTGAGTAGCAAAGAGGGATGATACAGAAGCTTTAAATTTTTTATTGCCAATCTGAGGATTTTCAATAAACATCTGGGCTACATCTTTTCGCTGCACTGCTTCTATGGTAGGATCACCTGAGATTTTCCTTAGAGCAGATGCCAGTGCCAGAGGATTTCTTGTCAGCTCCGCTGATCCGGCATCAGCCAGGTATTCCCTTTTTCTCGAGAGGGCAAACCTGAATAGTGTAGCAACAAGGTAGCCAATTGCCGCCAGGATGAGAGCGATGATTATCGCGGCTCCTCCTCCACCCTTTTTATTGCCGCCTCTCGACAGGCTGCCAAATCTCAAAGATCTGAATAATGCTTCAGAGATAAAGGCAAAGATCCCGACAAACACTATGGAGATTATAAGAAGTCTGACGTCACGGTTCCTTATATGAGTGATTTCATGAGCTATTACAGCTTCCAGTTCCCTGTCATCGAGTTTGTTAATAATGCCTCGCGAAAGTGAAACCGCATATGTCTTTGGATTTATTCCGCTGGCAAAGGCATTCAGTGAATCGTCTTCGATGATGTTCACCTTTGGCATAGTCATACCGGCTGATATGCAAAGATTTTCAACAAGGTTATAGACTCTTTTATTCTCTTTTCGTTCAAGAGGTTTCGAGGCTGTAGCCTTGTTTATCATCGCAGTATGTGAAAACCATGCTATTGTAAACCAGGCAAATACACCCAGTGTTACCCAGGGAAACGTTCTCAGAAAATTATTATTGACTACCGGTATCAGATTATATTGTTCCGCAGTCTCTGAAAAATAGTGTGTCTGTCCCAGTGAGGTTAAGAAAAAGAAAAGCCATGTCAGTCCCAGAAATACAACAGGGAACATTAGTAAGATCAGGACCGAGTTTGTATTATTTTTCCTGATCTGGCTTTGTAGACCAAAATATTTCATAAGCCTGTTTAGAACTTGATTTGCGGAGGTTGTTCTACTGCTGCGCGCTGATCGCCAAGTTCGAACATAGGTTCACGCCTGAAGTTGAAAAGTGTGGCAACAATATTTGAAGGGAAAACCTCGGTAGCAACATTGAGCTCCTTGGTTGCCGAGTTAAAGAAGCGGCGTGCTGCAGCAATTTTGTTCTCAACATCCGATATCTCATTCTGCAAATCGAGGAAATTCTGGCTTGCCTTAAGATCAGGATAGGCTTCAACCGATACCTTCAATCCTTCCAGAGCGGCTGAAAGTCTTCCTTCAGCCTGTATCTTATCGTTAATTGTTGTAGCCTTCATCGCATTTGCCCGTGCTTCGGTGACCTCGGTAAGGACACCCCGCTCATGCTGCATATATCCTCTTACTGATTCAACCAGCTGAGGAATGAGATCATGCCTTTGTTTAAGCTGAACGTCTACATCAGCAAACGCCTGCTCCCTGTTATTTCTAAATTTCACCAGACGGTTATAGAGAGATACTGCCCACAGGATCAATATAACAATGATCCCCAGAATAACGAAAAATATTATCATCGTAATTAAGTTTTAGTTAATGATTCAAAATCGTACATATTATTTTCCAGGAATTAAAGATATTAAATATTGCTATATTTAGCGATCCTGTAAATTAATTTCAACATAATTTGAATATAATGATTGATGCAGAAAAAATGATAGAGCTTATTATCAGCCGCCAGAGCGACCGGAAATACAGTAACAAACCTGTTGAAAAAGAGCAGCTTAACAGGATTATCAAGGCTGGAAGGATGGCTCCTTCAGCTTGTAATGCACAACCCTGGAAGTTCATCGTGGTTACTGATCCGAAACTGATAGAGCAAATTGCCAAAGCTGCCTCTGCAAGGGCTTTGGGGATGAATTCTTTTGTGGCACAGGCAATGGCAATAATAGTTATTGTAAGGGAGAAACCCAATTTTTCATCAAAGATTGGAGGAACAATAAAGAGCAAGGATTATTCACTTATCGATATTGGCATAGCATCAGAAAATATATGTCTTCAGGCCAGGGCCGAGGGGCTTGGATCGTGCATGATCGGATGGTTCGATGAAGATGAAGCAAGAAAGATCCTCGGCATACCGAAAAAGAAACGCGTGGAGCTCCTCATCACTCTCGGGTATTCACTGAGCGAATACAGAACGAAGAAGAGAAAGACGGAGAATGAGGTGGTAGGATATAATAAGTATTGATCTCCCAATAAACACACTCCCAAACCTCCTCTTTGCGAAAACAGGCAGGGGTGAGTACGTGAATCCGGGGATTATCTCAACTTTTCCAGTGCCGTTTTCATCC
>Ga0307443_1000222_pt1 | contig 38540 bp, 26 predicted proteins | sample SalMarSW160220MG_FD_202148 | JGI IMG/M metagenome (GOLD analysis project Ga0307443, IMG submission 202148) | Salt marsh sediment microbial communities from the Plum Island Ecosystem LTER, Massachusetts, United States - SW1601-220 | ecosystem: Environmental > Aquatic > Marine > Intertidal zone >... | reverse complement strand
TTTTTCTAAGGGAGAGCATATTGTTGAGACTACGATTGTCCACAGCGGCGAACAGTCGATGCCATTTTATTACGACAACTATATGAAATATTCGGAAGCAGAGATGACATTAACTTCGGGGAGTGACTGGACCAGGGACGGCGTTACAACGTTGTCGCTGTGGCTCAGAGGTTATATGGGTGAAGTGGGCAGCTTCACAGAAGAACCGGCAGGCACATATACGATGACCGCTACCGGCGTAGATATCTGGGACACCTCCGATGAGTTCCACTTCGCTTTCAAGGAGCTTACCAGCGCCGGCTCGATTATAGTAAAGGTCGAGAGTGTCGAGCAGACGGACCCATGGGCCAAGGCCGGCGTGATGATTCGCGATACGCTTGATGCGGATTCCATCCATGCAATGGTGGTGGTTACACCTGCTCAGGGTGTTTCCTATCAGCGTCGCAGAACGGCGGGCGCTTCGAGCTTCTCAACGGATGTAGCCGGGCTTGCGGCGCCGCAGTGGGTGAAAATAGAACGCAACGTGGGCGGCGCCGTTATAGCCTCATATTCAACTGACGGCAGCACGTGGATACAGATTGGCACTGAAGGAATAAACATGAATATTCCTATGTATGTAGGTCTGGCAGTGACCTCACATAACGCCGGCGAGGTCTGTGAGGCCAAGTTCTCCAATGTTAGTATCACCGGTACGGTCTCCGGACAGTGGACGAACCAGGACATCGGGATAACCAGCAACACTGCTGAGCCGATGTATGTGGTTCTCAACGGCAGCGCTGTAATTCCTCACGACAATCCGAATGCAGCGTTGATAACTGAATGGACGGAATGGAATATCGAGCTGCAGAAGTTTGCAGACCAGGGCGTGGACCTTACAAACGTTGAGACGATTGGTATTGGTTTTGGCGACAGGGACAATCCGCAGCCAGGCGGTTCGGGTATAGTGTACTTTGACGATATTCGGCTGTATCTTCCCCGGACGGTTGAGTGACAAATGCTTGTTACAGTTGGAAAACCCAGTTTTTAGCTGCTCGGAACGGACAAAATGGAGATAAATTCGGGCAATGTTCCAGGTTGAACTGAGAGCGAGGATACCTCGGCAGGCTTGGCAAACGGCTGTGGACCCACCGACGGTGAGTGGACCGACTATATGGGCACTGGTGCCGTCAATTCCCAGCTCACTGTTCATGTTATCCAGGACGGTTAGGTATATAGCCTGACATTTGATGCAAAGGAAACCGCGGTCGGTTAGACCGTTGTAGGGGAACTATATGCCGACGTCGGAGCAGAACGAGTAGTACTTGCGTCGGCTTTGCCTTCGTCTTTATAAGTCCTGCATAATTAGGCTTTTTACTCCTTCAAGCTTGAATACATGACTCGTCATTCCTGCGAAAGCGGAGCAGGGATAACGACGCCATAAACGGTGTTCCTGATTAAAAAACTACAGTTGAGAAAAAAACCACCTACAAACGGCAGATGCATCCGAAGAATGCTTGAGTTCACTGAAGGGGTTGAAAAACAAAACAGGATTTGTTATATTATTCACCTGTTTATGAACGTAACGATTACCTGGTAAATGTGAAAGGAGATGAATATGAACAAGTCAAGAAATTCGATTAAGCTTTGGGTGTTGGTGTTCGTGGTATTGACTTGCCTGCTGGGCAGAGTAGTGAACGCTAAATCCAGCGTTGTTTTCAAAGGGCGCAAAGGCCCTGGTAAGGGCAAGCACATTGTCTTTGTCATCGGGGACGAGGAGTACCGCTCGGAAGACTTGATGCCCCAGCTCGCAAAGATTTTGGCTGTGCATCACGGCTTCAAGTGCACGGTGCTCTTTGCCATCAATAAAGAAACCGGCGAAATTGACCCGCAGACGCTTGATAATATCCCCGGCCTTGAGGTTCTCGATAAAGCCGACCTGATGGTGATGTTTTTGCGTTTCCGTGAGTTACCTGATGAACAGATGAAATACATCATTGACTACACCAACTCCGGCAAGCCCATCGTAGGATTAAGAACAGCAACGCATGCCTTCAATTACACTAAAAACAAAAACAGCCCTTATGCCAAATACAGCTTTCGAGACAAGGAATTTGACGGCGGATATGGAAGACAGGTTTTTGGTGAGACGTGGATTAACCACTATGGACGTCACCAGAGAGAAAGTACACGCGGCCTGGTCGCAAAAGGTATGGAAAATCATCCCATAGTCAAAGGCATTGATGATATCTGGGGCCCATCCGATGTCTATAGCCTAACGACTCTGAGCGGTGACAGCAAGCCGCTGATTATGGGGCAGGTGCTCGTAGGTATGGATCCAAAAGATAAGCCTAACCCGGATAAGAAACTTGTGCCTGTGGCCTGGACCAAGACTTATACGGGCGAAAAAGGAAAAACTGCTCGTATCTTTACTACCACAATGGGACACGGGGGCGACCTAAAGAACGAAGGTTTCCGCCGTCTTCTTGTGAACGCCTGCTACTGGGCGATGGGAATGGAAGATAAAATCCCAGACAGGAGCAAGGTTGATTTAGTTGGCGAGTATAATCCCAATCGGATTGGAATGGGCGGCCATAAAAAAGGCCTGAAACCGTCAGACCATGAGCTTGAATGAACCCCATTTTTTCGTGTGGACTTGACTCCTGATTTTCTATGGAAAGGATAAGAAAATGAAGCACAGTAAGCCAAGGAAATGTTTGTTTGCGATGAAAAATACCAACGGAATCGTTTGCCTTGCGGTTACAGCATTGATAGCTGGTTGTGCCTCAACACCTGCCAGGGATAAAACGCAGCAGGAAAAACCTGGGGTAAATAAGCTGGTCGTCCACGCCGACAAAGGAAAGGGAACTATCAACAAGAACATTTATGGCCACTTCTCAGAGCATTTAGGCAGGTGTATCTACGGCGGTTTCTGGGTCGGTGAAGATTCAATAATTCCGAACACCCGCGGCATTCGCAATGATGTAGTCGAGGCGTTAAGGAAGATCAAGATACCTGTTCTTCGCTGGCCCGGCGGATGCTTTGCCGACGAATATCACTGGAAAGACGGTATCGGCCCACGTGACCAGCGTCCCACTATGGTCAATACCCATTGGGGCGGTGTAACGGAAAATAATCACTTTGGGACCCACGAGTTTCTCGATTTGTGCGAACAGTTAGACTGCGAGCCGTACATCTGCGGCAACGTGGGCAGCGGCACTGTGCTGGAGATGCAGCAGTGGGTCGAATACATAACTTTTGACGGCAAAAGCCCAATGGCGGACCTGCGCCGCGAAAATGGACGGGACAAACCGTGGAAGGTGAAGTATTGGGGGGTTGGTAATGAGAACTGGGGTTGCGGCGGACGTATGGAGCCCGAGTATTATGCCAATCTGTATCGGCGCTTTGCCACATATCTGCGCAACTTTGGAGAAAACCGCCTTTATAAAATAGCGTGCGGAGCCGGGCGATCAGATTACAAATGGACAGAGGTGTTGATGCGCGATGCTGGAAGAAATATGAATGGCTTGGCTCCCCATTACTACTGTGGTTCGGGTAAAAATAGCCGTTCAGCTACTGAATTTCGTGAGGAAGATTGGTTTGCTCAGATTCAAAGAGCGCTGCTCGTGGATGACATTATCTCAAAGCATGAAGCCATTATGGATGAATTTGACCCAAAGAAGCGCGTAGGCATGATATTGGACGAATGGGGCGCCTGGCACCAGGTCGAGCCGGGAACGAATCCAAGATTTCTTTACCAGCAAAATTCGCTGCGTGACGCACTCGTGGCCGGCGCTACTCTCAACATACTCAACAATCACTGTGACCGAGTGAAGATGGCAAATATCGCACAAACTGTCAATGTTCTCCAGGCAATGATTCTGACCGAAGATGAAAAGATGATTCTGACTCCGACCTATCATGTATTTGAGATGTACAAGGTTCATCACGATGCTACTCTAATTCCCATTGAGCTGCAGTGCCGCGATTATCAATTCGGCAGCGAACAAATTCCAGCACTCAATGTCTCGGCATCGAAGGACAAATCAGGCAGTATTCATATATCGCTTTGCAATCTGGACCCCGGTAATACCGCCGAAGTCCACTGCGCATTTGAGGGTGCCGAGCCCAAAGAAGTCTCCGGCCGTGTATTAACCGCTGATATTATGACCGCACATAATACTTTTGACAGACCGGAGGTCGTCAAACCCGCTGTCTTCGATAACTTTCAGTTGAGAGACAATAACTTAACGGTAACGCTGCCGGCCAAGTCGGTAGTGCTTTTGGGAATTGAATAATCTGCACTATGGACTAAGTAGTGGAGGTACCAATGCCAAAAAATATTAATAGACGAGATTTTTTAAAAGCTTTGGGCGTTGGGATGGCATCATTGACATTGCCGGGATTCGCAGAAGGTTTGCAGTTGTCAGGTGACTGGGAAGGTACAAAAAAGCCGAACATCGTTTTCATTATGGCCGACGATATGGGCTACGGTGACCTCGGCTGCTACAATAAGGATTCGAAGATTCCCACGCCTAATATGGACAGGCTTGCAGCCGAAGGTATGCGTTTTACCGACGCCCACTCGCCGTCTGCGGTCTGCACCCCAACCCGCTACGGTGTGCTCACAGGCCGGTATTGCTGGCGGAGCCGATTGAAAAGAGGCGTTCTCAACGGTTATTCTCCGGCCTTAATCGACACCCGCCGGATGACGGTCGCCTCGCTCTTGAAGCAGCACGGTTATGCCACCGCGTGTATCGGCAAGTGGCATCTTGGTTTGGGTACCGACAAAAAGACCGATTTCAACAAACCGCTTACCCCCGGCCCCAATGCACTCGGCTTCGATTATTTTTACGGGATTTCTGCCTCACTGGATATGCCCCCCTACTGCTATATCGAGAACAACCGGCCCGTGGACAAACCCACGTTAACAACCGAGGCCGGAAAAGCAAGTGAAGATGGATGGTGGCGGGCAGGAGCAATTGCTCCGGGATTCAGGCACGTGGAGGTTCTGCCAAGGCTGACTGAAAAGGCAGTCGAGTACATCGACAACCATACCGGCAAATCACCGGATAGGCCGTTCTTTATGTATTTTGCCCTGCCGGCACCGCACTGTCCCATCGCCCCGGCGGACTTTGTTAAAGGCCGCAGTAAGGCCGGCGGCTATGGCGACTTTGTCGTTGAGGTGGACTGGACCGTCGGACAGGTTGTTAAGACTTTGGAGCGCAACGGACATACTCGCGACACGCTGATTATTGTCACCAGTGACAATGGCTCACCGGCAAGGACAAAGGTTAAGCGGGAACCATATTCGATTATAGAGATTTACGGCCATTATCCGAATGGCAACCTTCGCGGCATCAAGGCCGACATCTGGGACGGGGGCCATCGTGAACCCTTTATCGCCCGTTGGCCGGGCAATGTTCCCGCCGGCACAACGAGCGACCAGATTGTTTGCCTGACGGATCTAATGGCAACCTGCGCCGCAATTGTTGGTGTCGAGCTTCCTGATAATGCCGGCGAGGACAGTTATAACATCCTACCGGCCATGTTAGGTAAAAAGCTCAATAAGCCGATACGAGAGGCCATTGTGCATCATTCCAGCATGGGGATGTTTTCCATCCGCCAGGGAGAATGGAAGCTCATAATGGGCCGCGGCTCCGGCGGTTTCAGCTCACCAAAAATTTATAAGCCGAAACCGGGCGAGCCGAAGGGACAGCTTTACAATCTGGAAGATGATTTCGCCGAGTCAAGGAATATTTGGAGCGAGCACCCGGAAATTGTGAAACAACTGACCAATCTTCTGGAAAAGTATAAAGAACAAGGCCGCACTCGCCCACTCTAAAAGCCGCCAAAAAGCACTAAAAAAGTCTGCTATCAACAGGAGGCAGTATATATGAGCACACAAGGATACTCACGTCCAGACAAGAAGTAAAAATAAAGACGACTTTTATCCGTTCAGTACCCATCCTTTCCGGTATGTTTTCCGAATGTAGCGGTCAGCTTCGGGGCAATTGGTTGCCTTCATATTTTTAGTGTCCCACTCGAGCTTTTTGCCCACGCGGTACGCGACCAGTGCCAGCATGTTATTCTCGATTAGCGCACCGGAATAATCGAAGTTGCAGAGTGTCGGCTTGCCCGTCTTGCAGCCGATGATCCACTCATTATGATGACCGGGTGACGGCGGAATCAGCTCATCCGGCGCTGGCGATTTATAATGCGTCATGTCCCCTCTTAACATCACAATTCTATAGTCGTAATCAGCCAGGAGCCAGCCATCGTCTCCTTTGAACAGCACACCCTTGAATAGCCACTCACGGTCAAATGCCTTCGACGGCATGCCGGGTTTCTTACCGCCGTCGTACCAGTAAACCTTGACAGCCGGACGCCAATCGTTAGCCGGATGGTCCCATTCGGCTGTGAGCCACTGTGGGCATGTGTCGGTGTTGATGGGCGTGCCGGCGGCCTCGCAGGTCATAGGAAGTTTTAGGTCAAGCGCCCAATACGCCATGTCCATCATGTGGCTGCCCATGTCTCCTATCTGTCCACTGCCGAAGTCCCAGAAACGGTTCCATGCCAGGCATCCGCCGATGTACCCTGGGTTATAAGGATGCATCGGCGACGGGCCGACCCACAGGTCCCAGTGGATGTTATCCGGGATGGGCGTGACCGCTGGAAGATAACTACCTCCTTCGGGCAGCCGGCTGCACCAGACACGAGCTTCGCTCACGGTCCCAATCGCACCGTTCTTCACCAGCTCGACCATCCGCCGGTAGTTGTCCGAGGCGTGAATTTGCGTGCCCATCTGCGTTGCAAGCCTGCCCTTGTTCTTTAGGTACGTCTCGCGGACCATCCGGGCCTCTTCTACGGAATTGGCTAAAGGCTTTTCGCAATAGACGTGCTTGCCGCGGTTCATCGCCCAGACGTTGACAAAGGCATGAGTGTGGTCCGTCGTCGAGCAGACAACCGCGTCGATGTCCTTCTGCTCAAGACACCTCCGCCAGTCGATATATGTTTTCGCTCTTGGGAATTGTTTGGCAGCCGCGGCGAGGTTCTTCTTGTTTAAATCGCACAGGGCTACGATGTTCTCGCTCTTGACGTTGTTCATGTTGGAACGTCCTCGTCCGCCTACACCTATGACTGCGATATTGAGCTTTTCGTTCGGCGAATTACCGGCCCTGAGAATGCCCGACTTCAGGACTACCAGCCCCGCTCCGGCCGCTGCGCTTTGCTTAAGAAATGTACGGCGTTTCATTCGAAGATTCATAAGTTACCTCCTTCATATAAGGTTATACTTAAACATTATTAATCGAACAGATTTTACGATGTAGTCGATTCCCGGCCAGTATATAAGACTGTTCAATAATAATCCACTTTTTCTTGGATATCGTTATTAACAGCACAATGTATCTTTAGCATCTGAAAATACGCAGACAGCCTTGATTTAGCACATTATTGACTTATCGGCTCACCCAAAGCATTCAGCGGCTCTTCGATAGTCAGTTTAGCTCCCAAAGTTGCAGCTAAGTCGGGCAAATCATATACGGTCAATGCTCCGTGCACCGTATTTACCAATTGGTTCAAAGACCGGCCTGATTCGATTACGTTTGACCAGGACACCAGCCCCCGTATAAGTTTCACCGAGCCGAACATATCTGGTTCGAGCGCCGCGGCGTGCAGGGCCGGAACACTAACATGGCCGACTGCGACCAAATCCACGCGACCATCTTGTTGCTCCTTCAAGAACCGCGCACAAACCATTATATCTTCGGCACGCATTCCAACATAGGAACGCCCTAAGAGGTAAGCCGTGTAAACATTCTTCCAATCGAATCCAATCGCCTCTCCAAAGTCTTTCTGCCTGGTCTGCTGAGTTTCGCCCGTACCGCGCAGGTCCACAGCTAACACTGACTGACCGGTTTCGACGAGCTTTTCGATAGGCCCTCCCGGTGCTGCATCTGCGCCTTTGCCATTTTCATGTAAGTACAATACGGTGCCCTCAGACCGTGTTTGCTTGGGCAAAAACATCAAAGCGGGCAGGTATATACCATCTTCGGATTTGATAATGAGTTTCTCAATCTTATAGTCGGGCCAATCTTCAATGCCTATCCTCTCGCTCTTGGCTTTTGGTAGTTCTGTTAATTTTCGGATGCCGGCAATTTTACGTACCTGATCAAGTAATGTCATTCGAGATTTTGTTGTCCAATTTTTCTTACGTTGTTTGGCCAATTTTTTCTCATAATCCCGGTTCAAGTCATAAGTTGACCGTGCCCCTTCCAGCGACATCACCTGGCCCTTCGGTGTACATTGAATCTCTTCTTCGCTGAGCAGCTCGATAGCTGGCTCGGTTATCGGCTCATCTTTTTTAAGTAACCATCGTGACATCCACCTGGCTACGCTTTGTCGCTGTATCTGATTGTAATTGTGAGGCGCATCGTTTTCCAGCAGGTTGATACGTTCGGCAAAGCCCATCCGCGAGTACAGACGCTTGGCATAGCGGAATGATTCCCATGTCCCTCCGATGTCAAAAAAGTCTTTGGTCGCGGCACAGATGATAATCGGTGTTGGCGCACGCATCATAAGATAATCTGCATGGTCCATCCCGAAAGCAAGCTGGCCGTAAATGTTCTGCTCCGCGTCCTGTGGTCCAATGGTTGATAGAAGGCGCTCGAAACTCGTAATGTAACAGCTCGGGGCCGCCGCAATGACACGGTCGTCAAGTGACATAATGTACGAGGTCTGCGTCCCCCCGCCGCTGTTGCCCGTGCAGCCGATACGGCTTGGATCCACCTCCGGACGCGATTGCAGATAGTCTATGCAGCGCATGCCGTCCCATATCTCAAACCGAGCTGTGTTACGGCCAAGCAAAATACTGCCGACTCCGAGCATCGTGTGGGCCTTTGTACCCTGTAGCTCAGGCAACTGAGAAGGCATTTGGCTGCGCTCACCCTGGTCGATAGGGTCGAAGACTAATGCCATCATACCGTTAAGCGCCAGCAGCGCCCCCATTGTTTGATAGGACTCATACGCCTTGCCGTTACGGCTGTGACCGCAGGGCACAAGCACACCGGAGTATGGCGGTTTATGCTTTGCAGAGTCGGGTAAAAACAACACTGCGCTAACATAGTGTTTCGGCTGGCTCTCGAAGATGACTTTTTCTACTTTGTAGCCCTTGCGTTGAACTACGCCCGTGACGCGTGGCTTCAGCGGTGTTCGCTGCGGAAATTCTCCGATAGCTTCGAGAAATTTGCTGCGAAGGCGCTTCTGATACTCGGCTATCTGCTCCGGCGTCGTTCGCTGCTCATACTCGGCCTTCCATTTCTCGAATTGTTCCTTGGACTGACCCCACAGGTAATGATTCATCATATCACCTGCCTTAACGCCATTGATAGTTCCGGAAAGAACCCGAAAATTTTCGTCTGCCAACGTCACGGCGTTAACCAAAAGTGACAGGCATACGACCACCATATATATTTTGTGTCGCTTCATAATTTGCCTCCTGTTATCTGACATTTCTCATACCATATTTAGCTGGAGAGGCAGCTAAGCTTTATTTCACCGGCAGCAGATACAACGATATGCTCAATGCCGGTGCTTTAAGTTTACCCTCTACACTATCAGCTGTTTTTTCGACAATTCTGATATTAGGGTCTTTGCCCGGTTCATTGTAGGCCTTAGGGTCTTCATTAGCAATTAGCCACAACCTTCCCCTTCCGCTAAGCCGGGCGCCTTCTAAGTCCACCGGCAGCTCATGTTCCTGCTCCGTTGGGTTGACGATGGCAACCGTAAGGGCTTTGCGGTCGCTGGTCCAGGCCGCTGATACATCGAGCGGATAAGCGTCACCGGTGACAGCAACCGGCACAGTTCCAAAATGGTTACGGTAAAGTTTCAAGGCCAATCCCGTCGTCTCGAAGGCAGCGGCGGTCTTGGTGGTCTTAATACAGCCGATGACGTTGACTGTTTGGGCATAATTGGCTAAGAAAATTATATCCGAATGACGGAAGTATTCGTGCAGACCTATGGCGATTCCGAGCGCGTCTTTGTGGAAATACCTGGTTCCCAGCTCGCCGAACAAATGGGGACCATACCAGTAGTTCCATTCGGTCATGGCGATTCGGATATCTTTGCCTTTCAGAGTATCCAATTTTTGCCGTAGTTGTTGATGGAATTCAACCTTTCGTTTGATATTGTTGGCGATTTGAGAGGTATGTTCGAGCAGGCTGGATTTTTCCCGACAATAAAAATGCTCCGCCATCATATCAATATGATTCGAGCAGTTCTTCAGTAATCCTTCGCTCCAGGAGCCGGCGTTTCCGGAAGCAATAGGGACGATATCTGGGTCAACTTCGCGCATTTTGTCCACGACCCAGTTATGTTTTTGGACATAATGCTCGAGTTTCATATGCCCGAGCTGCCAGTCACCGAACATTTCGTTACCGATAGCCCAGTAGCGAACATTAAAGGGTTCCGGCTCGCCGTTTTTGGCCCGTAAAGAGCCCATCAGTGTCTCGGCTGAGCCGTTGGCATATTCTAATTGAGCAGCCGCGGAGTAGGCATCTCCAAAACCGGTATTGACGGTCACTAGTGGTTCGGTGTCGAGCAGCCGGCAAAAGCGAACAAATTCGTTGAAGCCGAAGTCGTTATGCTCCACTCCGGTCCAGGCGGGATTTTTGCGGGGTTCTCGGCGGTCCCTGTCACCAATGCCGTCGCGCCAGTCGTAGCCGCTGACAAAGTTACCACCGGGCCAGCGATACATCGGGGAGTTTAGCTCTTTCAGCACTTTCAAAGTATCGGCCCGCATGCCATCGATGTTGTCTGCCGGCATAAGTGAGACCGTGCCCACAAGGCACGGCCCCATCGCTATTTCGTCCACCTCGATTTCCAGCTTGCCGTTTGAAGTGTCGGCCCCGGCTGTAAACTTAAATTGATACTTGCCATACCGGCCCGCAACAACCAGTATTTGAGTCGATTCTTTTTCCTCCGCTTTGTCACCCCAGAGAAGTGATATCTTAACATTTGTACTTTGCTGTTGTGGTTTGAGGTATATATAACCGACGTATTCTTTATTTTTAACCAATCCCAGGTCAAGCTGTCGGATACCGCTGCCGGGCTGAATGAGCGGAGTGTGTTCGCCGACAAAGGAATCTTCTTTGACCATAGTCACTGAATCGCCTGGGCCGATGATTTGCCAGGGTGATGCGCCAACCACCGCGAACGGATGATTTTTGGATACGCCCTGAGTGCTGCGATAGGGGTCGTAATTCGGCGTAATGGGAAAATAGAACTTGCGGTCTTCGAGCATCTCAGCCCAGATACCGCCGTAAATACATCGGCCGAGGTGCTCGATAAACTGACCGTAGATATACTTCGAGATTGGCTCTGCGGTCTTGTTCGCATCAATCTTAACAGCCGGCCCCTCCTTTCGCAGGGGTAAACTTGTCCCCGTGAAAACGGTGATCGTTTTAGTGAATAGCAGCTCCAAACCCAGGTCGTCAAACCATGCTTTGCCTGTGGCCAATCCCCAGCCGCCAAATAGACAGTTAATTTGCACAGCGGCATTATCTCCCGAGTCAAACACAAGCTCGACTCTTGTGAAGTCTTTGGTTCCTGTGACCGCCGGTGTTTGTAGAGGCTGAATGTTATGCAGATTCAAGAGAGCGCCTTTGCCTGACCCGGCGACCAGATTTTCCGTCTTAATCCAGGCGGATAACCTGTATTGCGAGTGCGGCTTAACTATTACCGTAGTTAGCCAGCCGGCGTCCGCACCGTCTTCGGAAGCTATCATAACGCTCCGCTTACCTGAGCGACTGTCTGTTGTATATTTGAAATCGGCTTTTCCACCGTATGTTTGTGTTTTCCATCCGGCTGGCTCATTACCGAGTGCTTTTTCGAATGAAGGATTTCGCATCATTCCCGCCGGTGTCACGGGCTCCGCCGCTGAGGCGTTACGCGCTAACCAGACCGCCATCTCACCGGCGCCGCGGTGGGCCCATGCGTAATAGGGAATCGCCACAAAATCCTGTGGTTTCTTCAATGCAGTTTTGGAGTCTTTGGCGTAACTTAAGCCGACAGCCTTAGCGCGAACTATTGTAACGCCATTGAGCATATCCTTATGATATTCACTCGTTAGCTTCGTATCGTCAGGCAAGACAACATTAAGAACGTGCCCATCGTTGTCCGGCCATTCGGCACAATATACGATTGGCCCGCGCTCCAGCGCCACTTTTCCAGCATTGTCTGCTACGTCCTCGTGACAGAGCACCCGCCGAACAGGCATCGGCAGATTCAATTCTATTACGTCGCCTTTCCTCCACTTTCGATTAATACGGGCAAAGCCTTTTTCCATCTTCAAAGGAATTGTTGTGCCGTTAACTTTCAAACCCACTTTTTCATCGCTAATCTCCTTGTAGCGATACAAGTCACTCGGCAAGCACTTATTCTGTGCCCAGCCGGGAATGCGAACACAAATTGTAAACTTCGCCGGTTGTTTGGGTTCAATCGTCATCGTCACCGCTCCGTCCCACGGGTATCGAGTCTGCTGTCTTATCTGCACCGGGTTCTTTTTCATCGTGACAGTACCTGTTCCCCCGACGAATAAGTTAACGTACAGATTGTTTCCTTCCTGTGCATATATGTATCCGGGGACCGAAGACACAAAGCGGGTTATATTCCCCGGACAGCAGGCGCAACCGAACCACGGACTGCGCTTGTGCTGGCCGTGCGAAGCAAGAGGATTGGGATAGAAAAAGGTGTTTCCCTCCAGTGACACACCCGAAATCAAACCGTTATACAAAGTTCGTTCCAACACATCGATGTACTTTGCATCTCCGTCGAAGAGAAACATCCGGTGGTTCCACATAACGTTGCCGATGGCCGCACAGGTCTCGCAGTAGGCGGTTTCATTGGGCAATTCATAGTTTTTACCGAAGGCCTCACCGGAACCTGTAGCCCCGATACCGCCGGTCAGATACAGTTTCTTCGCAACGACGTTCTCCCATATCCGGTCGATTGCTTTAAGGTAACTGCGGTCTCCCGTCAATGCCGCGACATCCGCCATACCGCAGTACATATAAGAGGCACGGACAGCGTGACCTACTGCCTCGTCCTGCTCGAGGACCTTCTTGTGTGACTGGTTGTATTCATTTCCGCCGGGGCCGCGGGTATCGAGGTAGAACTTAGCAAGAGTCAAATATTTTTCATTGCCGGTGGCTCGATAAAGTCTCGCCAAACCCATCTCAATTACCTGGTGACCGGGTGCAGTTTCATTCCTGCCCGGACCGAATACCGTGTCCAGAAAATCGGCATTCTTAATCGCAACGTCCAGCAGGCTACGTTTGCCGGTGGCCTGGTAATGCGCCACCGCCGCCTCATAAAGATGGCCCATGTTATACAATTCGTGACTGCCACCGAGTTTTGACCAGCGTTCTTCGCCGTACCAATTGATCAAATTCTTCGCCTTGTTCGTCCGGCAGGTGTACAGGTAACCGTCGTCCTCCTGTGCAGCGGCAATTTTAACAATCAGCTCATCCAGGAATTTATCAAGCTTCGCATCGGGATGTACGCTCAGCGAGTATGCCGCACCTTCGAGAATCTTGTACGGGTCCGTATCATCGAAAGGATAATTGGCTCGGTGCTCACCTTCCATCAGACCGCCGGCTATGGCAAAGTTATCAATCCGACCGGTCTCTTCACACTTTCCGAATGCGTAAGGAATTGAGACCTTTCGGTTCGTCTCAATCCGGGGCGCCCAGAATTCGTCTGTAAGCTCAACATCAGTGAAAGGTACCGGCCAAATAGGGTAATCATTTGAAACCTTACTCTTTGCGTCGGCATCAAATTGTTGAAGGCCTGCTGCCAAACAAATCACAAGTATTATTATTCTACTTATCTTTTTTACCCTCATGATATGCTCCTTTCTATTTTTGCAGTATGCTTTACTCGACTGGAAAACTGTTGGAGAATCTTAATTCTATTCGTGCCGATAGACATCCCAGCCCATATAGTTTTCAAGAGCTTCTGCTATTGCGTCGGCTTTTTCTGTTCGGTTCACAGCAACGTGATGTTCGAAGCCCATATTGCATACATATTGCAAAAGCCTCTGAAGATTCGCGATTTTCATCACGCCATATCCACCGAATGTGTCGAGTTTATCGTTTGTGAACTCACCTTCGCCGACATATACGCTGATTATACCCGCAGTATCGTCGGTAGTGGTTCTGCAGAAAGTTGTCTTGCCCGGAGCTATCCTACCAACAACAGTTCCGTAGGTGTTCTCTTTCCCCACGGTCCCGGCAATTATCTCCTGGTAGTCCATTTTAGAATTTTTAAAGAATGATTTTGGCAGATTGCTGCAATGGAATAAAACAGCTTTATCAGGGTCGGTGCCGTAGTTATTATTCCAGTCCAAAATGGCGCTGGGCGTACCGCTGGCCAATTGAAGAATATACATCCCCAACAAGCCTGTAATATCAACCTCGCATGCGCTCGGAACCAGCGACTCGCTCATTATGCTCATAAGGGTGCAGGGCACTATCCCAAAGAACTCCTCAAGAGCGGTCCAGCACTGAATGGCAGTACCGTTAAGCTCGGTTTCTTTTATCCATTTATCCACCACGTAACCAAATTTAGCCATCTTCAAAAGTTTGTCGGCAGGTATTGATTTGGTCGGAAGATATTTTTCAATAGCATTTAATTTTCTCTTAACCCCCCTATCGTTATCAGCGAGCAGTGCAACTCTTCCAAGGATTTCAGACAAATCTATCGTCTCAACCGAGATGCCTGATAGTTCGAGGATTTTTTCACTGTAGCGAACGGTATTAAAAGCGCCGGTGCGTGCTCCTATGGCACCAAACCTTGCATTCTTCAGGCCTTTAATAATTCTGCACACCGAAGCAAAATCGCCCAAATCTTTTTTGAATTCAGCCGATGTAACCTTAACCGTATGCGAGCTGGTCAGCGTATATGGAATGCCGGCTTGCCTGAGATTATTGCAAACGCTTATCTTGCCGCAGAAAGAATCACGCCTGTTGGCGATGCTCATTTTATCTTGTGCATCCGGCTCAGCATGAATCAGAATCGGCACATTAAGCCCTGAGCGTTTTATTGTCTCGGCCACTCCCTTTTCATCGCCGAAGTTCGGCAGTGTTACAATTACCCCGTCAATCTTTTCACTCTTTTCTGCAAAAAGCCCAGCGCATTTCTTGGCATCCTCGAAGGTCTCAACCGCGCCGTATTTTGTCTGCTGCATCGACAGGGCGACCGTGTTGAAGCCGTTGTTCTTAAGCACATCAAGTATATCTTTTCGTCCTTGTTTTGCTAATATATCTGGGAAAAATCCTCGGTTTCCAATGATTACTCCGAACGCGACTTTCTTCATTTTCGTTTCTCCTGTTTCTAAAACATACAAACGAACTATTTTGTGTTTTGTTTTTTCTGCCCGTAATAGGCGTCCTTGCCGTGTTTGCGCAGGTAGTGCTTATCAAGAAGGGCTTTACTAATCGGCCCCTGTTCGGTATTTATCGTAATAGTGCCAAGGGCCATTGCTGCTGTCTGCTCTAACACAACCATAGATTCGACAGCCGCTGCGGCATTCTTACCCCAGGTGAAAGGAGCATGGTTGGCAACAAGCACTGCCGGTATTTTCATTGGGTCTATACCGGTGAATCTCCTGACTATACACTTGCCCGTGTTTAGCTCATAATCGTTTCGTATTTCATCTTCGGTCATTACCTCAGTGACAGGTATCGAGCCGTAGAAATAATCTGCGCTCGTAGTACCGAAGCAGGGAATTTCCCTGCAGGCCTGTGCCCACATAGTTGCGTTGGCCGGATGGGCATGGCATATACCACCGATAGCTTTTAAGTTTCTGTAAAGTTCAAGATGTGTTGGCGTATCCGACGAGGGATTGAGAGTCCCTTCGATAATATTTCCATCCATATCAAGTAATACTATTTTGTCGGGCGTAAGCTCATCGTACTGAACACCGCTGGGTTTGATAGCAATCACACCGTTTGAACGGTCTATCCCGCTGACATTGCCCCAGCTATAAATGATGAGCTTCTGCTTTTGCAATTCAACATTTGCATCATAGACAGCTTTTCTTAATTCTTCGTACACAATAAATCCTTGTAAGAATCTGCTTAAATGGTGAATAGCGAATTAGCTGCTCACCACTCACCAATTAACCACTCACCAATCAAACACTGTCTTTGATATCCAAGAGCTTTTTCATAACGTTGGCCATTTTGCCGGACCAATCCGATAAGCCAAAGGCATCGTGCAATTGTTTATAAAGGGCATATAATTTTTGATAGACGCTGTGATTTTCCGGCGCAGGTTGATATGTGACATCTTTAATTCCACACATAGCGGCCTTAGCATCGGCGAAATTATCGTAGCCGTCAGCGTTTTTACCAGCCACTACGGCACCGGCGATGCAGGCGCCCAGCGCACAGCTCTGGGCGGAACGTGATATCTTCATCTCCCTTCCGGTAACGTCAGCGTAAATCTGCATAAGCAGAGGATTCTTCTCGGCAATTCCGCCGCAGTTTATAATTTCTGAAACTTTAACGCCGTACTCCTCAAATCTATTGATAATCGTAAGCGCCCCGAATGCGGTTGCCTCTATCAGCGCCCTGTAAATCTCTTCCGGCCTTGTGTGTAACGTCTGTCCTATGAGTAATCCGGTCAATCTCTGGTCAACGAGTATTGTTCTATTGCCGTTGTTCCAGTCCAGGGCCAACAAGCCGGACTGACCCGGCTTGAGTTTTGCCGCCCTTTCGGTAAGAGCTTCGTGAGAGCCTGCCGTTTTTCCGCCGGCCTGGATGTAATTGACAAACCAGTTAAAGATGTCACCTACTGCTGATTGGCCCGCCTCCAGGCCAAAGTAACCCGGCAGGATGGAACCGTCAACTATGCCGCAAATTCCGGGGACATCTGCCAGGTCCCGGCCCGACTCAGCAACAAGCATATCGCAGGTGCTCGTACCGATTATTTTGATGAGTTTGCCCGGAGCGATACCGGAACCAACAGCACCTAAGTGAGCATCGAAGGCCCCTACCGCCACGGGGATACCGGCAGGTAATCCGAGTTTTTGCGCCCATTGTTTTGTAAGAGTTCCTGCCTGAGTTTTTACGGTATAGGTTTTTTGGTAAAGACGGTCGTAAAGCTCACCGAGTTTAGGTTCAAGCTCGGCAAGAAAGTCTTTAGCGGGCAGACCACCCCACTGCTCACTGAACATAGCTTTATGGCCGGCAGCGCAGCGGCTTCGTTTAATCATATCCGGCTTTGTAGTGCCCGTTAAAACCGCCGGGACATAATCGCAGCATTCAACCCAGCTATACGCCGCATCGAAGACCGCAGGGTCTGTTCGCAAACAGTGAAGTACCTTGCTGAAAAACCATTCTGATGAATATGTCCCGCCGCACTTGGCGAGGTATTCGGGATGTTCTTTGTGAGCTAATTCGGTTATCTCGGCCGCCTCAGCGTGTCCTGTATGGTCTTTCCACAGCCACGCACAGGCGTTTGGATTATCCTTGAATTCCTCTAACATACTCAAAGGCGTGCCGTTTTCATCAACAGGGATTGGCGTCGAGCCGGTCGTGTCGATACCGATGCCTATAATCCGGTTGGTATCAAAATCTTTATCGGCTTTCTTGGCTTCTGCGATTGCTGCTTTTATAGTAAACTCGATACCCTCTAAGTAATCAGCCGGGTTCTGCCTTGCCAGATTATGGTCAGCCGAATCAAGAATAATGCCGGCTTCGCCCGTTTCATATTCATAAACTGCCGTCCCTAATTCATTACCGTTACTAACATCAACCAACAGAGAACGTACAGAATTCGTCCCGAAATCCAAACCGATTGTATATGCCATAATTTGCCTTCTTAATTGATAATTTTATTTGCTGCTGATAGTAAGTGCTTTTACGTCAACTGTCAAGTGTTCAATCTGCCTTTGAAAAACTCCGAATTTTGCGGAATAATTCAATCGGCTGTCTGCAATAAATGGCCCATAACAAACGTCTATAAGGTCAGAACAAAGAAAGCTAAATAGTATTAAGGTATATAACTATGAAGGATAATCATTACTTAAAACCAGCCTGGACACATAATGGCTCCGTAAAAACAGACCTTCCCTTAACGGTAATCGGAAAGAAACGAAGAAAAATAGTAGATGCCTTGGGCGCAGGCCAGCTCTTTTGTGTAGGCAAAATCTATCTGAGGACCAACAACGGCTCCGTAAGGATTAGGTGACGGTTTGAGTTCACTAACGTTAACCGAAGTCGACATTCCCATTTAACACTTTCTGAAACACTTTTCCGCCTTTTGATTCCACCAAAATATCACACTATTCTTTTAAAGAACAATACACAAACCTTAAGCTTTATTCTTATACCAATTCTATTTATTGATTGCCGATTACCTGACTCTGTCATTCCTGCGAAAGCAGGAATCCAGGCCCTCTCAATTAGTATAATGTACAATTTTTTCGGTAATTTTTAACTATAATTGGTATTATGAGAGGCAGTCATCGGCGTGCACATAATGTGAAAGAGGGCCTCTTTATATACTATGCGACATTACCTAACGTCACAACGAGAGATCGCCCAAAAGGCCAGCATGGCTAAAATCAGATTCCACAGTGAAAGTCCGGCCAGATCCAGGAACGCCTCCTGTACGTTGTGAGGGAGGTTGGGACTGCTTTCGGCAAAGCGGGGAAAGTCGGATTTGTCTCCTTGATACTCTTGTGGATAGGGTGAGTCGATGCGGAAGTATTTCTCATTGACCGTGATACTTGAGCCAAAAGACCAATAAGAAGTCCCAACAAGACGTCCGACCTTCTCTAAAATGTAGTTGTCATAGATGCTGGAATATGCTTTAGCATCCTTCTCAAATCGCTCTTCACGTCTGGGCCCGGTATCGGCCAGACTCTCAGAGGCAAATTGAAAAAGGGCCGTGGGAGAAAAACGAGAGAGGTTTCTCGCTGCATTGGCCCGACGCTTCATGGCGTTCTCGTAAACTGCATAGTGATTTCGTACGTCCTCTTGACCTTCCTCAAAGGCTTGGTCCGTTTCTTTCTTGATCGCCTCTTCGGTGGTCAGTTCTCCACGCTTTATTCGTTCCTTGACTTTATCGATTCTGGCCCAGACCTGTTCTTTGAGTATGGGGCCTACCTGTCTGGCGGTTTGGAACTCGCTCGGAACGCTGGTCAGCTTATCCGAGAGGATTCCCGAGACGTTGGGAACGACGATCACGAAGAGAATCCATACCGAAAGCAGGATCAGAAGGACCACGGATGAACGCCCAACCAGGGATGAGACAAACAAGCCCAGGAATGCAAAAATGGAAAGATAGAAGAAGGCCAGGAGGACCATCAGGCCGATACGTGGTACTACGGACAGGCTCAATGCCTGGGGTAGCAAGATGCTTACAATACAAAGACTGACCAGGCCTCCTAAGATTAGAGGAATACCGGTTATAACTATGATTGAAATATATTTTGCAATCAACAACTGATTTCGCCTTAGGACATTGGACAACACCAGGCGCAGCGTACCGATTTCTTTTTCACCGGAGATACCTCGAAATGCCAATAGCAGGACATATAGACTGAACACAACTTTAATGATAAACGCCCAATCCAGTTCGGGGACAAATGGCATCTTGAAGTTCTTCGGTCCGGACGGTAAGGAGGTCAATTTGCCTTTTGGCCCAAGGGAGTAACCGGGAGGCTGGTATTTCGACCCTCCATCCGCCAGAAGTACTAAGGGATTGGGGTGCATGTACAAGTAGGTCTCTACTGTGCTCGGGTTCTGTGCTATCCCCTTCACTCCATTGCTATATCGGGTCATCTGCTCACGGTGCTTCTTCACAGAGACCCATCCATTCATGCCGAAAAGCAGTATGCTTAGGATGATCAATATGAGGAACTGCAAACTCTGCAGGTGCTCCAGGATTTCCCGTCTTATAATGGTAATCATGGTTTTACCCTATATCTTTTCTCATGAAGACCGTATGGGCCACAACAAAGAAGACAACACTAAGTAAAAACAGAATGCTCCACTGGGGCAGCGTTTGTACGATACACTCGGCGGCCGATTGTGTTGTATAACTAAATTCCGGAAGTTTGAATTTCTTGAAGGCCTCAACATCCGTGTAGCGCAGTCCCCATCGCTCTAAATACTTGTACCAATACTGTTCGACACCTTCCATTAGGCTGTCGAATTCTTGAATATCCGTTCGGGCCAGGCGCTGCATGATGCTGTCATACAGCACCGAAGGAGACAGCAGGCCGATATTCCGAGCAAGGTGCATCTGGCGCGTCAGTTGCTGGCTGTATTCGCTATCGACGCGGTGGTACAGATCTGTGCGTTGAGCGCTGGGTTCAAACCATTTTCTGCCAATCTCCTGGTCACGTTGGCCCGAGTCGACCATCTTTTTAAATGCCTGCCAAGCCTTATCGTACTCCTTCTCATAGGATTCGAATAGGGAACGTTGGCGGTCGGCGAGCTCCTCTTGGCCGGGCAGTTCGAGCAAGTGCTGGGACAGAATGACGCTTATGTTGGGATAGATGACGATGATGACTACCCAGATTTGCAGAAGTACTAACAGCGCAATCGAAGGACGGTTGATAATCGTTGAGGCCATGAGGCTAAGTGTAAAGAAGGTCCCGAGATAGAAGGCGGATATCCCCCACATGCCTAAAACACGCATTGATAATTCACTATCCAGTGAGATGGCCGGATGAAGGACCATGACAAGCACAGCTATAAGGGTAGCGATTGTTAGGGAGCTGAGTACGACGAAGAGCCCCCCAAGAAATTTCCCAAAGAGCAGTTGACCTCTCGGCAGAGGATTGGCCAATGCCAGCTTCAGCGTGCCTTGGGTCCTCTCTTCGGAAATGCTGTTGTAGGCTAAGAAGATGACCATCAGGCTCAACACAACACGAACCACAAAGGCGAAATCAACAGATGCGAAACCACAGACATAGCGGTGATGCTGGCTGGCGTATTCTCCTATATATCCCGAGGTCTGAATAGGAAAATACATGAAGTTGATTTGGATCCGGCTGCCCAGCTCCCGGTCCCTGCCTTGGACGAGAGTGCTGAGGATTTGTGGTTTGCGAAAAATTTCGACGTTAGTGGCTTTGCTTTTCAAGCTCTGTTTGGCATCCAGATAATCCTGCTGCCTCTGCTGGTAATCGCCTATGTTAATAAATGTGCTGATGCCGACCAGGACCACGGTCAGACAAAGTCCGATGAGGAATTTGGAGCTCTTGAGATACTCTAATATTTCACGTTGGACGATAGCCTTCAGCATCAACTCTCTGCCAATTAAGGGCAAGTGTCAACCAACATTTCTTATGTACATTGCTTTTAAACCATCCTGCACTCCGTAAATCCCATAGTACCGGAATCACATTTGAATTTCGACAATCTAATCGTCCGGTCCAACGCGTCAAGCTGTCCAAAAATATCGAGAACTGTAGAGCGTTAGTTTAACCAGAAACTAAAATACAGGTACAGACCAAGCACCAGACCTAAAACCACGACAGTCATTAGCACCTCTACAAGCCCCCAGCTTTCGCGGCATTCCTTCTTTTGTTCAGGCGTGGCCGTGGCGTAGGTCAGTTCGACAATTTGTTCATATTTTGGCGGGGCAGTCAATAGTGAGACCCCGACTATCACTACAATACTAATTAACAGAAGCCAGCCCGAAGCAAAAAGAAAGTTGTATTGTCCGATACTAACAAGCCAGTCAGGCGATGTAATCAACGGGTCATTGCCACCTGTAAGAGCCTGCAGGGCCAGTTTAGCCATCCCCGCGACAAAACCAATTGCCAGACCTGCCACTGCACCTTTGCCGTTAATACGCTTAAAGAAAAGACCAAGCAGGAAAACCGCCGTAATTGGCGGTCCCAGATAGCTTTGAACATCCTGTAGATACTTATATAATCCACCCTGCGAAACTCGCTGCATCACGGGAATCCAGATTATCCCCATCACGACCACGACAAGCGTTGCAATTCGACCAACCGTAACAAGGTGACGTTCGGAAGCCTTAGGATTTATCTTTTCATAAATATCAACGGTAAACAAAGATGCACAGGAATTAAAAAGTGATGACAGAGAGCTCATCAATGCTGCCAACAGCCCCCCTACCACCAGGCCGCGCAGACCCGCCGGCAATAACGAGCTTACCATAACCGCGAAGACCTTATCTCCATCAAGCACTTCCTGGCCGTTGGTCATTTTCGTGGGAATTGTAATAAGTCCTTTTTGATGCAGTGCATAACCGATAAGGCCCGGAACAAGAAAAATCATCACGGGCCAAACCTTCAGGAAGCTGCCCCAAAGAGCGCCACGCCGGGCATTCTTAAGGTCTTTAGCCGATAATGCCCTTTGTACAATGTACTGGTCGGTACACCAGTACCATATCCCGATTATAGGTGATGCGATCAATATACCCAACCATGGGAAATTCGGGTCTGAATTTGGTCGCCATAGCGCAAAATTCTCAGCATTCTCACGGCATATTGTCTGCAGCTCGCCCCAGCCACCGAGCTTACTCAGGCCGAAAATTGTAATAAAGGCTGAACCGAGTGTTAGAATAACCGTCTGGATGGTATCAGTGTAAACCACGGCACGCAGACCGCCGAGAACGGTATAGATACCCGTAAGGACAACCGTTAATAGTGCACCTATCCAGAACGCATCAAGAACGAAATTTTCCGTAATCGGTACCTGAATCTCCGGCAAAAGCACATTGAACACCACACCGCCTGCATAGACTGTCACCGATACCTTTGTAAAAACGTATGCCACAAGTGAGACGATTGTTAATATCCAGCGGGCCGTCGAATTAAATCGTCTCTCAAGAAATTCCGGCATAGTAAATACCTTCGAGCGATAATAAAAGGGAACAAAAACCCAGGCTAACATTACTACAACCCAGGCGTGCAATTCCCAATGCGCCATACCCATACCGCTGGTGGAGCCTTGACCTGCCAATCCGACAATATGCTCTGAGCCGATATTTGAGGCAAAGATTGATGCCCCCACCACAAACCACGGCATATGTCTGCCCGCAAGGAAGTAATCCGTCGATGTCCTTTGTTTCTGCAGAACCACCCACCAGACAATCACTAACATAATGCCAAAATAACCTGCAATTGCAATCCAATCTAATGCCTCAAAGCCGCCCATAACTTAGTCCTTTCAAATTTAGAGGTTCCCTTTATGTTAAGTTAAACTGTTTTCTTGACGCAATTCTCGAACAATAAGAGCTTATCCGAATAACCGGGTCGTTATGAGGCCGAGCGAAAAGTTCGAGGCCAAGGCGGCAGGCCAAAAATGCTCGGAGGCGTGGTTTTCTCCACGTTGAGAACATTTTTGGCCGACAACGCAGGCATCGGGCTTTGCAGCCGGCCGTAATAGAGCGGGTTATTTAGATAGGCTCTATGTCTTCCATATAAGCTCAAGTACAGAAAATTTCAAGATTTTTCCATTTTCTTTTATATGCTGATACAATGGACTTCCAAACTTATTCTGCTGTTAGCACAAGCCAAAGCTAAAAGTCACGGGTGGTTCGGTTTTAGCAGCTCTTGGTGGGAAACAAAAAAAGGCTGCAAGTGTTATACTCACAGCCTTTCAATTCCTCGATACGAATTGTACTTTATGCCCTGCGTTTTCCCGCCACTGCTGTCGTCTATAACCGCTGGCTTGGTTTGTTACTACTGTGCTGGTGGTACATTGCTGTTGTAGCAATCGTGGGAAGCCTTCCAAGAACCATCGGCTTGTCTTTTCCAGATGGTCAAGAATTTACCATCCGGCATCGCACTAATCGTCTCGCCCCCTGCCTTGGGAGTCATTGATAAAGTGTAAGTACCACGAGCAAATGCCAAGTCACCAGCTACTTGAACTTCCTCGGTATTGATGGTCATCTCGAATGTGAAGTCATCGAAGGCGGGCTCCATCTTTGTCCGTAACTGCTCTAGTCCGAGAACGGAAGGGGCGCCTGGTCCCATCTTTAGTACGTCATCTGTATGCAAGGACATCCAAAGTTCTAAATCTCCAGTGTTCAGAGCGAGAGCATATAGGTTCCCACAATCTTTGATTGCAGCGATGTCGTCTTCGACTGAATACAGGGTGATTGCTGCGTGATAAACGGGCCTGTGCTCAGAGTCCTGGTCAGTGCCCTTAACAAAAGATGAGCCTAAAACGACTAACAAAACCAGCACAAGTACAGGTATGCTCTTAATTGTTATTAGTTGTTTCATTCTTGTTTTCATCGAAATTTTCTCCTAATTTGGTTGGAATCTTTACAAAAGTTACCTTTGAAAAACACATATACACCTATTACACAACCGCCAGATATATTGCTGACAAGCCCTGGCAAACCTTGTCATTTACCTCACTGGCATAACCTCCTTTGGCAAAGAACATTATTTTGTCTTATTTTCGGCCTCGCCGACCCTACTCTTATCAACGGAAAAACTGGAGCAAACGAAGGATTTTGTTGTAATTTTCTTCAAAAATTAGTAAAATTTGTTAATATCTTTGATTTCTGGAGGTCAGCGAGGATTCATGTGTACTTTCAGTCACAAGACCCGGCATTTAGTTATTCTGGCCAAGAATGGTGACGAATCTGCGTTAAACCAGCTTTATAGGGTTTACGCAGAGCGAGTACGGTGGATGGTACGCCTTCGTATGGGCAGGGAGCTTCGCTCGAAGCTGGAATCGATGGACTTGGTACAGGACACTCTAATCCATGCCTTGAGCGGGTTAGACGACTTTACGTACAAAGACGAAGGAGATTTCGTACGGTGGCTATCTAAAATAGCTGAAAACGAGATTCGGGGCAGTCTAAAGAAACTACACGCTGATAAGCGTGATATTCGTAAAGAAGTTCGACTTTACAACTATGGGCCAATTACCGGGGGTGGGTTTGTCAGAACTCCCGGACCCATTGAGGCCACCACGCCAAGTGTAATCATGTCCAGAAAAGAAGATTTGGCTAAGCTTGAGAAAGCGATGGATGAATTGAAACCTGAATACAGAGAAGCAATCATTCTAACTAAAATCGAGGGACTTTCCTACGAAAAGGTAGCAACCAGATTAGATAAGAGTCCCGATGCGGTGAGAATGCTCGCAACGCGTGCAATGGTATCGCTGGCTGCCGCTTTCAGGAGTATTTAATGGCAGGGCCGGTTAACGACAAACAGGAAAAAGTCATTGAAGAAGCTGTTCGGCAATTTGTAGATGCACGGTGGCAAGGCCAGGAGCCTGATATAGATGAATTTGTGAGACAATACCCTGGCTTGGATTATCAGATTAGACAGAGAATACAGGATGTGCAAAAAATCGATGCCTTGTTTGATTCCCTTGTCCAGTCCGATGAGAGTGACTTTGAAGATGAAGTTACAGTTATTAGAGACGAACTTGTTGGCCGGAAAATCGGGAGCTTTGAAATAGTAGAGATGATTGGCCGTGGAGGCATGGGTGTGGTCTATCTCTCCCATGACACAAAACTCGACCGTTCCGTTGCCATCAAGAGCATCCCAGCTAAACTTGCAGGCGAGTTGACTACGCGGACGCGTTTCAGGCGTGAGGCCAAGCTACTGGCCTCATTGAATCACCCAAATATCGCCGTGATACACGAAATCATCGAACAGGACAAAGACACTGACTATTTGGTTCTCGAATATGTCCCGGGCCAGACACTGGCCGAGCGTATAGCTCACAAGCCATTGAAACTGGAGGAAGCCCTTTCAATCGCCCAGCAAATCGCCCTGGCCGTCTCAGCGGCCCACAAAAAGGGCATCGTCCATCGCGACCTCAAGCCCGGCAACATCAAGCTCGCACCTGACGGCAGAGTCAAGGTACTGGACTTCGGTTTGGCCAAGGCCCCTGTAAACGAAGGTAAAAAAATTGATATCACCGCTACTGAACCCGGGCATATAATAGGCACGCCCGCATATATGAGCCCGGAACAAACCCGCGGCAACCCAGTCGATCACCGCAGCGATATATGGTCATTCGCTTGTATATTGTACGAGATGCTGACCGGTCACTCTCCATTTGAGAGTGACACTGCCACAGACACCCTGGCACGCATCATCGAACGCGAACCGGATTGGCAAGCTCTGCCACAGGAAACCCCTGCAAACATACGTGCACTTCTCCGCCGCTGTTTGGAGAAGGACCCTAACCAACGGCTTGGAGACATTGGAGACGCAGCCATCGAAATCAGAGAAACACTGAACTTACCGGCGACCACGACAGCGGCGCCGGTCCGAACCCTGTGGAGGTGGGCAATGGCGATAGGGCTTGTCGTGGGAGCAATCGCGGTGGTGCTAACGGTGGTGGGACTGAATATAGGCCGGTGGCGGGAGCGACTGCTGGGTGGGACCGGCCCCGGCCGGATAAAGTCGCTGGCAGTACTGCCGTTGGAGAACCTGTCCGGCGACCCGAATCAGGAGTACTTCGCCGACGGCATGACCGAGGCCCTTATCGCCAACCTGGGAAAGATCGGGGCGCTGCGGGTGATTTCGCGCCAATCAGTGATGCGATACAAGGGATCGGATAAGCCCTTGTCGGAGATTGCGCGAGAATTGAATGTAGATGCGGTCATGGAGGGTTCGGTGCTTCGTGTCGCCGAGCGAGTGAGGATCACAGCGCAGTTAATCGGTGCGGTACCGGAACGCCACCTTTGGGCCGACAACTATGATCGTGACTTTGGTGACATCCTGATTTTGTCGAGTGAAGTGGCGCAGGCGATCGCTCATGAGATCCAGGTAATACTAACGCCTGAGGAAGAGACACGCCTGACATCTACCCGCCCCGTGAACCCCGAAGCCCACGATCTTTACCTGAAGGGCAAGTACCACTATTTCAAGTTGACGAAGAAAGAGCTCGAAAAAGCTAACGAGTACTTCCAGCAGGCGATCGAGGTCGATCCCAATTATGCTCAGGCTTATGCTGGGCTGGCCGCCTCCTACGAGTATCTTTCGTGGGCCGGTCATCTGCCGCTGGATGAGGCTAAATCCGAAACCAGCGCACTCTTGAGCAAAGCTCTCGAGATTGATGACACGCTCGCAGAAGCCCACCTTGCACTTTCAGGAGTTCGATTTTATCTAGATTGGGACTGGGTGGAAGGGGAGGAGGAAATCAAGATAGCCATTGCGCTCAACCCGAATCTTGCCGAAGCTCATTATGAGTATGCTTATTATTTAATGGCGATGGGCCGCTTTGAGGAATCCATCGCCGAGGCCAAGCGCGCCCTGCAGCTCGCTCCACTTTCGTATCCGTATGAGGCTACATTGGCTTATATGTACTACCAAGCACGCCAGTACGACCAGGCAATAGCAAAATACCAGGGTATGGCTGAGCTTGAGCCGAAAAAATCCGGGGCATACTCGGGTCTCGCGAGCATATATGAACAAATGAGGAGGTATGAGGACGCGGTTAAAGCCCGTCAGAAGGCGCTAACACTATCGGGAGCCCAGCACGAGGAAGTAGAGGCGTTGGGTCGCGCCTACAGCGAATCGGGACCTAAGGGTTACTGGATGTGGCGCCTGGAGAAGCTTAAAGGCCAGTATGAGCACGAACCCTATCTAACTGCCCAATTCTATGCGCAGCTTGGCGATAAGGAACAGGCATTCGCCTGGCTGGAAAATGCCTACGATAAGCACGACGGGCGGTTATATAGACTAAAAGTCGAGCCCTTGCTGGATCCACTGCGTAACGACCCGCGCTTCGGCGACCTGCTGAGTCGCATGAACTTCCCGGAGTAGATAGGTCCGAGCCCAAAGGCCCGGATTTCAACCACGGACGGTCAAAAAAGTGCTTTTTTTGACATTTTTTTATTGACTATGTTTGTATATTTGTTAAAATACCCACATGTTAGCCAAAAGGCTAACAAACAGGACCTCTCCGGATAACCGGATCGTTATGAGGTCGAGCGAAAAGTCCGAGGCCAAGGCGGCAGGTCAAAAAGGCTCGGAGGCGTGGTTTTCGCCACGTTGAGAACATTTTTGCACCGACAACACAGGCATCGGGATTTGCAGCAGACCGCAATAGATTGGGTTATTTGGATAGGTTCTTAGCCAGCAGGCGGCAGTTTTGCGGAGAACCGCACAGCTTGTCCTCGAATGTCTTAGTCGGGGATCTCGTATCAGCAGATACACGCCAAAAAGCCCAAAGACCGTATTTTTAGTCTGATTTTTGTAAGTTGCAGCGCCACAAGGACTTAGACCCAGCCGGCCCCGCAAAGCTTGCTTGTCCCGTTAGAGTGCCTTATACTCTAATGGGATCAATATTCAAAAAGAAAGAAGGGATCGCCCTGATAACCGGATACCCTGATAATCACTGCCTGGTAACCCGTTACCCCGATAACCGGTACGAAACACGCTTAGCGCAATCGAAACGAGCTGCGCATCCGTCCAACGAAACACTCAACCTTATAGTCTAATTTAACCAATTTATCCATATTAACTATATTAACTAATGAAATATGAATTATGAACAATGTACCACCAGATATGAGATACGCAATACGCAATACGAGCATCTACCCTCTACATCTGTCGAGAATCCTCTACAAATCGACCTTTTTATGCAAAACAAACCCAATGTCAAGAACGCCAAAATCAACGTAAGCTCTTTTATTACAAGTAAATATGTGAAAGTGGACAATTGGTGAAATCAGAAAAACAAACCCAAACAAAGCCAATCTTGTCCGCCGTAGGCGGATTGCAAATGAACATAAATTTCTATGATACAAAGGATTATAAAAATTTCATCCCGCTGGCCGGATATAAAAACAAACCCAATTCAAACCCAATTTCTTCAAAGGCCAAAATGAACTTAAAATCGCTTGCCAAAAAATCTGGCCAAACCCGAAAAAACGGAAAAAACTTAGATTCGGGATTAAGCTTGATTTTTCTATTAACGATATTTAATATGCCCTGTAAAAGGCAAAGATTTGGGCTCCCGCACCTGTACCTGCGACTACCTGTGCGGGAGGGACCCCGCTTTGCGGGAACCCAAAGCACAGGTGCAGGCAAGGCTGGGGGCCCTATAACGCACTTGTGGATAATGAGATAGGAAATGACCGTAAAACTGGACACACGCAGCGTCGAATCGGCTTCGGCAACTGAAATCTACATTTCAGCGGTGCCCGCCGAAATTGCATCCGCCCAGAGCCAGGCCGAGGAGATTTTTTCCGGCATTTCCGACATACTCCGTTCACCCAGCCCCTCGGAGAGGCGGGGTTCAAAAAAGGCGCATATTTTCCAGGAGCGGGTCTTTGCCGCTCAAAGCGCAATGGAAACCCTCAGCCGAGCACGCTCCCAGGCCTATTCCGGCCTTGATGACGGAGTTGCCCCGAGCTTTTTGGTGGCCAAAGAAGGATTGCTCGGCCCTGTTGCCGGTGTACAGGTCCACGCAATCAGCAGTAACATACAGCCGGAAGTGGTGAAATTGGACGGAATCCCCTGCGGACGAATTCTTCGCACATCCGACAGGGACCCCGCCTTGCGGGAATCCTGCACATATCTTACACTCTCGAATATCTCCGCCCCCCAATCCCCACAGGCCAAGTTTACACCTGCGAAAGCAGGTGAACAAGCCCAGGCTATGATGGAAAAGGCCGAATCTGCACTCAAGCAATTCGGAGCTGATTTCCTCTCGGTGCCACGCACCTGGATGTGGCTAAAGGACATTCTTTCGTGGTATGACGAATTCAATCATGTCAGAACTGAGTTTTTCACCGAACATCGGCTTATCGGAGAAGGAACCCGCCAGTCAATGCCCGCCAGCACCGGCATCGGGCTGGGCCCGGCTGACGGCAGCTACTGTGCAATGGACCTGACAGCGGTCTTGGAACCGCATAACTCCATCCAGTTTCTTCAAGCGGTGGGAAAACAGCAGTGTGCATTGGATTACGGCTCGGCCTTCTCACGGGCTTCAAGAGCAGTTACACCGGCCGGCCAAACGGTATTTGTTTCCGGAACCGCCTCCATCGACGCCGACGGAGCTACCACGCATATCGGCGATGCCTCAGGCCAGATAGCAACAACCATAGAAAACGTCCGGGCCGTTCTGGCCGATATGAACTGTAAGGATGAGGATGTGGTTCAGATGGTCGCTTATTGCAAAACGACAGAGGTCGAAAAGATTTTCAACGCCTCCAAAGGCCCCCTTAACTGGCCCTGGGTAACAGCCATTTGCGACATCTGCCGCCCCGACCTGTTATTTGAAATCGAAGCCACCGCTATGCCCAGGTAGGGGGCAATCCTGTGTGGTTGCCCTGGGCATACTACATCATTCTTTCGCCCCATGCTTACGCAACAGTTCCACGATATCGGTGTGACCCCTTTCCTTCGATAGGAACAAAGCCGTCCGTCCGTCACTGTCTTTGAGGTTGATGTCCGCTCCTTCGGCGATGAGGAGCCCAGCAATCTCCGGGCGGTTATAGAGAACCGCACGGTGCAGCGCTGTCCACCCGCACACGTCGGCTGCATTTATGTCCACTCCTCTACTTAGGACGAATTCCACATGCTCTGCATTTCGACCCCATTGGATCAGTAGGTGAAGAACCGTTTCTTTTGTGCGTGTTCTTGCATTGACGTCAGCGCCCCTTGCGACAAGCAAGTCAAAGGCATCTGGATTATTTCCATAGACTGACCAATGCAACGGGGTCCAACTCCAATCCCCGATAGCGTTGACATTGGCGCCGCTGTCGATGAGTAGCTCAACAAATTCGGGTTCATACCAAGCCGCCAAGCCCAGTATACCATAACCTCCCCCTGCATTGACATCAGCTCCATGCTCGATGAGTAGCTTAGCAATATCCTGATATTCACAATCGATCGCATCCTGTAGAGCCAGCCAGCCACGTCCCTTATTAACGTCTGCACCCTTTGACAATAGAAACTCGACCATTCTCCTATGCCAATTTGCAATCGCATCTCCCAAGGGTGACCACCACTTCTCACCCTTGCCATTAACATCTGCCCCTGCTGCAATCAGACACTCAGCAATATCGATGCGATCTAAAGTCGCTGCAGCATGAAGAGCGCTCTGGTCTTCTCCCACGTTAACGTCAGCACCCTTTGAGATAAGCAATTCGACGATGTCTTTGTCGCCGTGACGTGCGGCCACCCTCAAGGGTTTTCCATTGTCGAAATTGATATCCGCGCCGAGGGCAATCAGGATAGTTGCCATGTCAGCATAGCCTCGTTCGATGACTACCGGCAGAATTCTGGATACTTCTTTGCCGCCACCTACTCCCTTGGCATGCAGCACGTCAACAACCTGCTTACAGTTGCCTCTGGCTGCATAGGAAAGTGCCGTCCATCCTGGCCCGCCTTCCGCCTTTACGTCGGCTCCTTGCGAAATCAGATACTGAACTATTTCTTTTTGCCCTCCTGCCGCTGCAGCGTGTAAGGGGGTGAAGCCAGTCTCATCTTTTTCATTGACAGAAGCTCCTCTTGTGAGCAGAGTCTTAAGGTTTGATAGATTCCCTTTATAGGCCGAAAGGTAAATAGATGAAATATCCGTACCCTTTTTGATCAACGAATCAGCCGTCTCTACGTTGCCGGCTCGCACAGCATGATATGCAGGTGTGTGACCATTTTTGTCTTTAGCGTTTATCTTGGCACCATTGTCTATCAAGGTTTCGCACGCATCCGTTCGACCCCGCAGCGCTGCTATGTGCAGAGGCGTTGCATTGTTACTGTCAACGGCATTCAGTTCTACTCGTTTGGCGCGTTTAAGAATAGTCCTTATTACGGCTTGTGCTTCGGTGTTATTGTCACACGCAATGTGTAGAGCCGTTTTCCCTCTTGCGTCTTTTAGGTTTACATCTGCGCCTTTCGTAAGGATTCGCCGAACGAATCCCCACGACAGATTAGCGGCCCTTTCCACCGCGAGGTGCAGTGCTGTCTTGCCATTGGAATCTTTTGCGTTGACGTTCACATCATATCCAAGAAGGTGAGAAGCAACGTGTCTGTGTCCGGAACTATCTCCCTCTAACGCCACATGCAAAGGTGTTTGGCGACGGTTATTCGTCGCATTGACATCTGCACCTCGGCGTGCTAATTCGGCTGCAAACTGCCAGTCGCGATGTCGTACAACTCGTGCAGCGTAGTGCAGCGGTGTATCACCAACCTTATCTTTGGCATCGATGTCGGCGCCCTTAGCTATGAGTAAGTCAAACATGAGTATATGGTCATTCTCGACCGCGTAGAACAGAGGTGTACGACCTTCACTGTCCTTTGCATTGACGCTGGCCCCTCTTGTAATAAGAAGCCTTACTTGCTCGAGGTTACCATTTGCCACGGCCTTGTGGAGCGGCGGCACAGCAGCTTTCGTCTCTGACCGGGCGCACAGTACAAAGGCTGTTGGAACCGTAGAGAATGCCACCAATAAGACGGTAATTGCAGCTAATAAGCTTGGGCGTTTGTAGAATCTTTTTCCTGGTCTTAACATTGTTTTTATCCTTTCCTCAATATTTTTAACGGGCCCGGCTACAGCCAACGATGGAACCGGCCGGGTTGACTCGTGTTCAGAAATCAATATGTTCACAATCGCGCTGCTGTAATCTTTGGCTTTAGCACCAAGGCGGGCGATTGCCATTTCATCGCAGCATTTCTCGCGCTCGGCGCGGATTTTCTTATTCGCCCACCAGACAAAGGGATGGAACCAAAAAACGGCCTGGGCGATTATCTGCAAAATGTTGACCACGGCATCGAAACGCAGGATGTGGCTTAGCTCGTGACTTAAGACGCCTCTGCGATGCTCTTCGCTATTGACTTTAACGAAGTTGGCCGGTAGATAAATACTGCCGCGCAATAGACCCCATACGAACGGCTGGCCTATGCCTTCAACAAACCAGACCTTCGGAAAAGTTTTCAAATCAAGGCTGGTGAATAAATTCTCAATCCCGGTTCGTGCTTCGGCTGGAAGCTGCTTTCGCTGCCGCCAAAGCCAGTAATTGGTACGCAATGCTTTTACTAAAGCAAAAAGCAGAAAGGCAGCTCCACCCACAATCCATCCAAAGCCCAGCCACTGCCTGGCAGTTACTCTTGCCAATCTTTCCATAATAGTTGGTGATGTTATTGGCAATGAAGGTAACGCGAGAGGCTCGGACGTAACCGTATCTTCCATTTCAACATTGGCAGCAAGCATTTCAACATTCGATATTAAAGTCGGTTCCGGCATCTTATCTTGCGGTAGAACCGCTAATGGTATGGCAAATAAAGGCGGTACCAGACATTTAGCCAAGACAATCAGCCAGAGCAAGTAGCGAACGTGTGCGCTTTTATTTTTCAGCGCCAAATTTAACGCTGCTACTACGACTACCAGGATTGCTATCTGCCAGCTCTGCGTCAGCAGATAATTTGTGATTTGCGTTAAGTAATTTTCTATTATTACCGCTCCAATAAAATTATTAGCTATTTTTTACCCGCTAATCGTTTTAGTTTTTCGATATCGCCGGCATCGATTTTACCGTGCTCGGCAAGGTACTGCATAAGTGGAATTGGATCGCCGCCGAAGAGCCTATCGAGAAAGTCATTGACCGACCTTTTTATGACATTTTCGCTTTTGACCGCAGCGAAAAAGACGTGGGCCTTGCCCCGGATGCGGTGTTTCAAATAGCCCTTCTTTTCGAGCCGGCGCAGCAGGGTTTGGACCGTTGCGTAAGCTATTTTCCTTTTTGCAGGCAGCTTGTCGCAGACATCCTGTACAGTCGCTTTGTCAAGCTGCCATACTAATCTTAGGATTTCGGTCTCCGACGGGCTTAAAGCAGGTAACTTCTTCTGTGTCATAGCAATCTCCTTTTACAATTGTATTTTACATTTGTACAACTACAATATCGTACATTTGTACAAGTTGTCAACAAAAAAATGTGGAATTTTAAAATTTTTTTGGGATTGTAGCATTTTTGCAAAGAAAATAATTTTTAATGTGTTCTTACACAATGACTTATGTAATCTTGTCGGGGTCCCGTAAAGCAGGGTTGCTGCACTCTGATTTTATCTATCATTTTGCATTATGATTTCTGTTGTATTTTTTCAGATGAATTTGAACCACCGTAATATCAGCCGGCGTTATACCGCTTATTCGAGAGGCCTGGCCTAATGTGCTCGGCCTAAAAGCCGACAGCTTCTCTTTGGCCTCGGCCCGAAGATGTGCGATGCTGTTATAGTCCAGGTCCGCCGGAATCTTTTTATTCTCCAAAGCTCGAAAACCAGCCACCAGACGTTCCTGTTTGGCTAAATAACCCTCATATTTTGCATCAACAATTACGGCCTGATAGACATCTTCAGCAAAATTCATATTTTTAATATCAGGATTTTCGGCCATCGATTCAGCAAGAATATTACCCGGCTGGCGCAGCTTGTCCCATAAACTTGTCACCTCGGAACGGGTGTTTTTCAGATAGGCCTTGAGGGTATCTATGCCATAGAGTTTGTTTTGAAACTTTGCCCATCGCTTTTCATCCACGAGTCCGACCGATGTGCCGATTGGCGTCAATCTTCGGTCCGCATTATCAGCACGCAAGGCCAGCCGATACTCCGCTCTCGACGTGAACATACGGTAAGGCTCATCAAGCCCCTTGGTGAGCAAATCATCTATCAGCACCCCGATATATGCCTGGTCTCTGCCGAGTACGAGCGGCACTTTACCCTGTAGCTTCCTAACCGCATTTATACCAGCCACGATACCCTGTCCCGCCGCTTCTTCATACCCGCTGGTCCCGTTTATCTGCCCGGCCAGAAATAGCCCCGACACCTTCCTGGTCTCCAGATTGGGCTTTAATTGAATCGGCGGACAGTAATCGTATTCAATCGCATAGCCGTAATGAATAATCCGCGCATTTTCCGTCCCCGGCAGCCATCTAAGCATTTGCTCTTGAACATCTTTTGGCATAGAGGTAAAAATACCGTTACAGTAAATCGTTTTTATTTTTTGTTCTTCTGGCTCTAAAAAGATTCGGTGCTGCTTCTTATCCGCAAATCTGACGACCTTACTTTCAATGCTCGGACAATAACGCGGGTCGGCGCCCTTAATTTCGCCCGAAGAAAGTGGAGCACGATGTAGGTTATCACGAAGCAGCTTGTGTATCTTCGCGTTGGTATAGGTAATCCAGCACGGCACCTGAGGCCGGTCTATCTTTTCAGTCATAAATGAAAACGGCACCGGCGGCTCATCCCCGGGTTGTACTTGCAATCTCTCCACATCCACCGTCTCAGCAGCCAATCTCGGTGTCGTATCCGTTGACATCCGCCCGAGTTCCAATCCCATTCGTTTCAAACTCTGCGAAAGCTCTACACTTGGCGGCTCTTCAAATCTTCCCGCAGCCCACTTCTCGCTACCGATATAGACCATCCCCCCAAGAAACGTCCCCGGTGTCACAATAACCGTCTCAGTGCGGTAAACCGACCCATCCTTGCAGTAAACTGCTCGCACCTTATTGTCGGATGTTTCTATCTCTGTCGCTATCGCCTCGATTATGGTCAGATTAGCAGTCTGCTCAAGTGCTCGCCGCATAAAGTCCTGATACTTTTGCCTGTCAGCCTGGGCTCGCGGCGACTGCACAGCCGGGCCCTTCGAGCGATTCAGCATTCGAAACTGAATCCCCGTTGCATCTATCGCTAATCCCATCAGTCCCCCCAGCGCATCGACCTCGCGCACAATCTGTCCTTTGGCAAGACCGCCGATAGCCGGATTGCAGCTCATCTTGGCTATTGTGTCTTTGCTGATGGTTATAAGGCAGGTTTTGGCACCGATCTTCGCGGCAGCATGAGCAGCCTCGACGCCAGCGTGACCTCCACCTATAACAACGCAATCAAACTCGTTTATTTTCGTTCTGTTAGACATATTTAGTCCCGCACCAATACCTATGGCATAAATTGTATCCATAGTAGTGTTACAAAGCAATGGACTTGGCCATCACTAACGGGACTGCTGGGTGGTTGAATCACTATAGGACAATTGGTGCGGGATAGCTTTTTTGAACTTTCTAATCAAGTCTTGACAATGGATGTTATTTCCTTAATACTATATGTGTGGTTTATATTGCAGAATCATCTAAGTTCGGGTTCTTATACGGAAACCATACAATCAATAGTTGGGCGCACCTGGTACAGAACAAGCAGATGGATAAAATACGGGATTTTGTATGCATTTTGAGATAATAGGTGAGATTGAGAGCATTGAAACGATAGCCATAAGTGGAAGAATCAGAGATATTATGCGGATTCGTAAACAATATGGCTCCGCTAAATGGAGAAAACTTAAAGGGGTTGCTAAGGTCCGCCTTCAGAGTGGAAATATTTGCAATGCTGAGATTCACTGGTATGAAGCCCATGGTATAGGCAGAAAGAAGTTTAAAATCAAAAGATTACTGGATTAAAATTATGGCTAAAGAAAGCAAAGAACCGTCATTTGCGCTTTGCATAGAGAACAAGGAATGTGAGGATTTGGAAAAGCGTAAGATTTACACAGTCCTGCCGGACGATGAGGCAGCAAAGGAAGGATACCTGAGAATCGTTGACGAGTCCGGGGAGGACTACTTGTATCCGCATTCCTACTTCGTTCTTGTCGAGCTGCCTCGCGAAGCGCAAGACGCCTTGCAAGTGGCAAGCTGACCTCTATGTTACCATAACATCTTGATGGAAAAGATAGTTATGTATTCTTCTGGTGTTTAACCAAATGTGGTTTATATTGCAGAATTAGTTAAGTTTGGGTTCTTATTCGGAAACCATATAAGCAATAGTTGGACAGAGAACCAAATGAATCAAGTAATGACAATTGAGCAAGTCGCAGAATTCCTTCAGGTAGAAGAAGATTACATTGAGGCACTATTGACATCCGGACGCTTACCAGGATTCAAGCTTGGCGGTCAATGGCGTGTTCGTCAGGAAGATATAGCGGTTTTCTTACAGACAAAGGTTGAGGAACAACAAAAAGCCTACTTAAGAGAAGCCCTTAAAGATCCCAAACAATGGGCATCTCAACTACCGCAATTTCCTGACTTTTTAAAGAAGATTGAGGAAGAAGATTTCCCAGATGATTCTTTTGGCAAGTTCCTCCAAGATGGCTGGAATTCACTTGGTTGAGTGACAACGGTGTTGCCCAAAATGTCGGTCGAGAGTATGGCGCGAAACGCCGCCGCTCACCTTGTCGTTATGTGCTTTGAGAGATTGAAATCGAAGACAATCCAGCAATGGCAGTCCGTCCTGCAAGCGAGCTCCACATATACAAAAGGAAGAATAAGAAAATATTTGATTGACAATAGCGGTGAACCAAGATTTTTGGTAATTGGGAAGATTTCAGGAGAGCATTGGTCAGCGGTCATTACCTATAGGCGTGAAAAAATAAGGATTATTTCGGTACGGCGCTCCAGAAAAGAGGAAATTGATATTTATGAAAGCTAACGAATTTGACAAGAGGTTTGATGATGGCAGGGATATTTCTAAATACCTGGATATGTCAAAGGCCAGAAGACCTGGACAAGAGCAGAAAAGAGTAAATGTAGATTTCCCTCTGTGGATGATCCACTTCTTAGATAAAGAGGCAAAACGCCTCGGTGTGCCTCGACAATCTATCATCAAAGTATGGGTAGCTGAACGAATAGAAAAAGTCTCATCTTAAACATCTGATTCTAATCTCTTGCTTTTTAACAGCTTATATGGTATTTTTATGACAGAGGTAAACAGAAATGAAAAAACGTTATCAGTTACCTATCTTAATAGAAAAAGATGAGGATGGATTTTATGTAGTTGAATGTCCTGTATTCTCAGGATGCTACAGCCAGGGAAAAACCATAGATGAAGCTCTGAAAAACATTCGAGAGGTAATTAACTTATGTCTCGAAGAAAAGGAAAATAAAGAAGCCCTTAAAAATTTCCATCCCCAAGAATTAAGTTTCTACACACTGTCTTGTGCCTAAATTACCTATCATTTCCGGCAATCGAGCCATAAAATGTTTTAAAAAGACAGGTTATCAAGACCTCGTCATAAAACATTGGGTAAAGGTCTCATACGCAAGTTACTACGTAATGCTGAACTTACTATCAAAGAATTTTTAAGGTTACTTTAACTAACACGAACTGACCTATCCGTCGCGTCACCCCTGCGGTTCGTTCCTCGTCCCTATACCGGAAACACGGGTGGCAGGGCTAATTATCATCAATCGTCCTTCTCCGCCAGGGCAACCGCAGATGCAATGGCGAAATTTGCGGTATGTGTAATGCTTACGCTTATATGTTTAATCCCAAGTTTGTCGGCGATTTTTTTGACCTCCCCATCCAGAGTAACTTCCGGCTGACCACTACTATTGTTTATTACCTCAATATCCGTCCAGGCGATTTTACCCCGCCATCCTGTGCCCATAAGTTTAAGAATGGCTTCCTTTGCCGCGAAGCGGCCGGCTAATTTTTCTATTTCATTTTTATTTGCCTCGGCATAGGCCCGCTCAGCAGCAGTGAAAACCCTCTGGACGAAGCGCTCACCGTGCCGCTCTATCATCGCTTCTATCCGCGGACAATC
>Ga0307443_1000218_pt1 | contig 39003 bp, 29 predicted proteins | sample SalMarSW160220MG_FD_202148 | JGI IMG/M metagenome (GOLD analysis project Ga0307443, IMG submission 202148) | Salt marsh sediment microbial communities from the Plum Island Ecosystem LTER, Massachusetts, United States - SW1601-220 | ecosystem: Environmental > Aquatic > Marine > Intertidal zone >... | reverse complement strand
GCAAAATTTGTACGAGGGGACTGTTATTATTGACCATAGCATCCTCCAATATATTAATAATATGATTGAATATTAGTATATTAGAGGATTTTGTCAAGCATTATTTATGACCACCCCTCAATTAATTATTGAATCCATCGTACCAGTTGGATCATCAATATTTGAAAATAGAAGCTCAAGACTGTCTTTATCATATTCATAAATATACTTATATTTATATGCCCTATTTTGATCAATCTGATATTTTACGTCATTTTTATTGGCATATGTATTTGGATGATCGGCATTCGAATGTGGATAAAAATACTTTACATTTTTAAAAGGAAGTTCATCTAATTCAAGCATCTTATAAATATTCTTATCATTATCGCATAATTCATTGTTTTTTTCATCAATTGCCAATAAGTCCCTCCCTTTAACATTGAATATAACAAATGCTACTGTATCGTCAGGTTTGATATCTATTTTATTCAAATACTTATACTGAATTGCCTTTAATAGAAACATGGAGTAAGACGTCTTTGCAGCCAAACCAGAAATCCCGGAAATATTGAGATGCGAACCCTCAGGGCCAATTAAAAAATGAGAATTAAAGTTTACTGGCAAAGTGACTTTATCATCACCTTCATACATTTCCAAGTAACCAGCTGGTAGTGGATTCTTAATTTCATCAAGACCCAACGCTACTTGAACTTCTTCTCCATTAGCTAAACTTACTTTACTACCATCTAAAACAGGAGTATATATATTTTCAGTATTGCCTAAAACTTTTGCTTTAACGAAATTCATACCAATTCGGTCAGTATTAGCTTTAAAGGATACATCACCAAAATCACTTGAAATATAACTTGTCAAATAACTTGCAGCATCTGTAATGTGAGAAATCTCTTCTATAATCCCATAAGTAATTGAACTATTAATATGTTCGGCTTTTACTACATCAAAGGGATGTAAAATTCTAATTTTATCCGTCCAGAAATAGAATTCATCTATCGTAGTAGGTGCTTTTTCGGTAGCTGCTACTTTTCCAATAATCTTATTCATATTAAATCCCTCAATAATAATTTTAATGAACTACCCCGTCGCAAGCAGCGGAGTATCAATTGGCAACATCATTATATCGCCCCAAGGGGCGGGGAATTAAACCCTCGTCCGCCTTCGGCCGATTAAAAAAGATTTAAAAAGAAAACATCGCTCATATATTTGCTTTTAATAAGATTCTCCGTGAGATAAACAGGATATAAATGATTAGCCCAACGATTGTCTGCGCCATAACATGTTGGATTTCTTTCATTAATAAGATTTGCAGTTATCCGATCAATTTCATCAGAGTCCAATCCTTTTTCCTGTTCATCGTCGGTTACTAAAATTTTTTCGATCTTTAAAATACCCTCAAAAGGGCTAATAGTTCTTTTCGCTTCACGAATTCTCAAATACCAAACACTAAATTCTACGCCTGGTGATCTATCTGTTGAATATTTGTATGCAGGTGTACGATGGAATAATCCCAGATCAGCAATAGCTTTTGCAATGCTCTTGTTATTTTGATCCTTACATAATTCAGGATTAAATGATTTTGATACACCAACAACTCGTTGGTAATTACTTTTAATTGATGAAAGATCAAGAATATTTCCTGTTCTAATTTTTTGGTATTGAAGTGAACCATCTTTTAATAGATATGAATCCATATTTAATCTTTTTTCTTTGACGAGCTGAATGACCAATCGTTTTTCAGATTCGGTCATTTCATCTTGAATTTCTGCAATTCCTCTATGTTCATATTTTTCACCTTCCTTGAGCTTCATATCAGAATAAGCTATGATTTTATTAAACGAAATTCTTCTTTTTTTAAGAAAAGGCAAATCGTTCAATTTTGGAATTAACGAATTAAAAAATAATTCATCATCCATACTATCTTTATTAGCACAAGAGGGTAAGGTTAATACAAGATAATCATCAAGAATTAAATTCTTAAATGAAGAGGGCTTCTCTCGAACACAACAACAGACACCAATTTGACCAGCAATAATTGGATAAAGTCTATTTTCATAAGCAACGTCATCTACTTTGTAGGTTTTTCTTGAACCATCAAGAAAGAATTTGAACAACGGCATATGTTCTTCATTTACTGTTTTGGCTAAATTCCTTAACGATTTAGATTTTTTTAAACCTTTATCAGTTTCACCATTTCTATCTTTGCTAAAGGTTATATTCTGTTTATCATCATAAATTACCGAGGGTACTTCAACACTATCAAAGCAATACTTAAACGTTTTATAACAAAAGCCACTCGTACTATTTGCAATAAAGCTTAAGATTTTTGTCATTTTTTTATTCCGAAATATATAATTTACCAGGCAAAGAATATTAATTTTAATACAAAAGAAATATAATTCTTATGAATCAAAAGAACAAATATATATTTACAATGACTATTATAAAATATGTATAGCAGGCTAACGCTCGGCATAAGGCGCGGCGGCTTTTTGCCGTCGCCCTTAATGCCGTTGTTATGCTTTAATACATCAGTGAGGAAAATGCCTTTCATCCAACTCATCTAACCTTTTGGGTAAATTCAACAGCGTATCATGAAGTCTCCAGCCAAGTTCAGAAATACAAAATTTTGCCCAATCGACCCAGATGACTAAGGCTGTCCTAACAATCGTTGCGATATCGTTTAAAACAATATTGGAATCATAATGCGCTCTGCTGTAAGAAAGTTGTCTTCTTAGGGACCAGGCGGAACCGTGTATATATGAACTCATTTGCCTATATACAAGTTCATAAAGCCTCTTGAAGTCTGGCCCGCATTCGGAAGCCTGAACCGCAATTTTTTTATTACACCAATTAATGAAAGGTCTTTTTTTACCACTTTTTTTATCGACGAATGAATAAATTTGATTTGCTCTTTCGTATTTTTCCTTAAACGTTTCAAAAAGAGCTTCCACCTTCTTTACATGTACCTCTTTCGCTTTCTCCTTTTCCAAACCAAGAATTGCTTGTGTTATTTTATAAGCTTCTATATCAGAGTAGCCCCAAAAAAGATCCGATCTTGTATCCGGATCTATCGATATGTATTTCAATGTAATCAGACTTTCACAAAAAAGACGGACGTGTGAAGATGCTTGATGAATCATTTCACAACGGAGAATAAAGTATATTGTATTTAAAGTTGATAAATCTTTATTGATATTACAAAGAAGGAATTTTTTATATGAGGTATCTGCAATATAACCCTTGTCCTGATAAATGGCCTCAGATTGAGTTGCAGCAACAATGTCACCGAATAGATCGAGCCACTCCCAAACCTTTTCCGGGAAATCAATCGACTTTATGGTTTCAGCTATATCTATTCGAGGCATTTGCCACCTATAAGGGTTGTAAGAGCATAACATATATATTATGATGCAGCAGGGTTTTAACGGAATTATTAGGATATTTTGAATTATACAAATTTAATTATAAAATGCTTAGTATTTCAACATCAATAATTAAATCAATATGATAAACATTTTCTTTCAAAATAATAATATGTATAAATGCGTTTTTTTATTACATTTACGCTGGTTAGATTGCTGAGATATAACTACGAACATTCAGATATTTCCACGGTCTGAACTAGCTTTTTTCATTTTATTTTTTTATATCCTCCCAAAAGTCTACATAACGAGGATTTAGGTTTTATAGTGATTTTATTTTCTAATCGTTACTTTTATCAAAGCAGTGATTTCCCAAATATAGAAAAACCCCACCTCCCTATATTTAAGAAATGGGGTCATAGACGTTGAGTCATGGCTACCTCTGTGATTGGTTAACAGATGGCTGATTTCGGGATAAACATCGCAAATTGGACAAATCTTGTCAAGGTTGGTGTTGCCGGTATCTGCTATGTACATCATATCGATTAATATCTGTGATAAGAGAATAATACATGTATATACCGAGAGGGTATCCGTTAAGAATACACTATCACCGGCATAATTTGTGATTAGCAACACTGAGTTTTGATCTTTTCGGGAGTGAGATCGCAGAATTTGCAAATAGGATTATTGATTTCGGATTATAGGCGAGGGGCGGTGTGAAATTGCGTTGTAGAGATCCAAATAGGCCTTCGCGGACCTGTCCCAGGAAAAATCAGCGGCCATAGCGTTGAGCATGAGCCTTTTCCATACCTTTTTGTTTTTAAAGAGGCGCACGGCCCGCTTTATTTCATTTAATAATGCCTTAGAATCATCGGGCCGGAACTTGAACCCGTTCCCCTTGCCGGTTTTTTCATCAAAGGTCTCGATGGTGTCATTCAGACCTCCTGTTGCTCGAACCAAGGGAATGGTTCCGTATTTCAGGGCATACATCTGGGTAAGCCCGCAGGGTTCATATCTGGAGGGGATTATGAGAAGATCGGCCCCGGCCATTATACGATGGGCAAGGGAGTCATTGAATCCCATGAATGCAGCTATCTTGCCCTGATGGCGGTCCATAGCTTCCTTGATATCATCCTGAATCCGTTCATCTCCGGAACCCAGCACGACCAAACCAACATCCAGATTGACCATATCATCCAGGATCTTTATGAGGATATCGAGTCCCTTCTGGTTGTCCAGGCGGGATATAACGCCACACAGGGGTTTTTTTAGCAGGGAAGGATCAAGCCGCATCTCTTTTATAAGCGCCTCTTTGCACCTGGTCTTGCCGGACATGAACCCGGCTGAATAATTGGTGGTGATATAATCATCGACAACTGGATCCCATTTATTGTAATCAACCCCATTAAGGATCCCGTAAAGGGAACTGGCGCGGCCCTTGAGAACACCCTCCATGCCCATGCCGTGTTCCGTATCCTGGATCTCCGCGGCGTAAGTAGGGCTCACCGTGGTTATGGCGTCGGAATATATGATGCCGGCCTTAAGGAGACTGATATTTCCCCAGTATTCCATACCTCCGGGATGGAAAAACCCAGTTGGGGAGAGTCCTGTTACAGCCAGCTTGTTCCCGGGAAAGATACCCTGGTATCCCATGTTATGGATGGTGAATACAGAGGCGGCATCCGAGAGGCCTTTAACTTTACTGTATGGCCCTTTTAAAAGGGCGGGGACGATTCCGGTCTGCCAGTCATGACAGTGGACTATATCCGGAGCGAAATCCAGATGCTTAGCAAGGCTTAAGGCAGCGTGTCCGAAGAAACTGAATCGTTCCAGATTATCATAATAGTCCCCCCGTGAATTGCCGTAAAGGTTGGGCCGGTCATACATATCTTCCCGTTCAAGCAAATAGACCGGGACATCTTCTAATCGTGTCTCGAGTATATCGGCCTTGAGATTAGCGGGCCCCAAGGGGATCTCAAGATCCCGGACAAGGTTCCTTTTATCAAGTCCTGCCTCCTTGACAACGCGATAAAACGGCATGGCTATACGGACATCAACTCCGTAATGTTTCAAGGAGAGGGGCAGGGCGCCTGCCACGTCCCCCAAACCTCCGCTCTTGGCAAAGGGCGCTACCTCGGGTGATAAAAATAGAACCTTTAATGCGTTAGCCATATATGCCCCATTTTAATTAGAATGGATTATCAGTCACCCTCCGCATTCCTAGTAATCCCATTTCCAGTTGATGCCGGCTCCTGTTTCCGCGTTTTCTCCAACTTCCGTGTCCACGGTGAGGTGGGGGGTAATCTCCCATTTAACAGCAGCCTTTCCGCTTTCCGCGCCTATGCCTTTTTCCATTTCAAAGTATACCTCATCGCTTAAATATTTTCCAGCTGTGATAGTCGATTCTTCAAGCCTGTCACCTGACTGTTTAACTTCCAGCTGATCAACGCCGAGTACTCTGCGCGTGCGTTCCATAAAACCATATCCCCCCCTGCCCAGGATGCTATTAATCGCGTTACCCAGTTGTATCGCCTGAAGGGGGGTAATCTGAGTGACATTGCGGCCGAAAAGGAGCTGGGAAAGGATCTCATCGGACGGTAGGGAAGGCTCTGAAGAGAGTTCAACTTCGGGGTTTTGTATGGTCCCCGTGAGGTTTACAATAGCAGTAATGTCGCTGGTAACCGCTTCCCCGGTAATATCCAGGTAAGGTGCCGGCGGATATCTGCCGTCAAAATTAATGATCCCTTTGCCCAGGTTGAAACGTTTCCCGAGAAAATTATAGTTTCCTCGCAATACCGAAAGCTTCCCTGTTATTAACGGTGCGGAGGTAGTCCTCTTTATCAGAAGGTTCCCGTTCCATTCAGAGTTCAGCCCTCTGCCGTTGACGAAGATACGGCCCGGGCTTTCAATAGACATATCTAGTCTGATAAGGGTCTTTTTAACAGATCTTTTCCGCGGTTGATCCTGGAGCGGCTCAGACGTATTTATCTCTATAATATCCAGCTCTGTGATTTCGGGTGAAAGCCTGTCAGGGATCCGAAATTCGGCCTCTTCAACATGCAGGTCGCCTGTAAGTACGTGTTCTAACATAGATCCTGATAAACAGGATCGACCCGTAACCGCTAATTTGAGGCTATCATTATGTAATAGAGTTATGTTTTTTAGATCAAATTCCGATTCATAGGGAAATTCCTTCCTTGGGATTATGTCAAACCAGCCTTTAGCGGAAACAGTTCCTCCCAGACCGTCTGCGGCTGTTATCCGATTTATGAATATCCTTGGTGGTTCAGATGAGATATCCGCCTCAATATCTTTGAGAACGGTTCCGGTCCGGATATTCTCATAGGCTCCCTCCTTAAGAAGCGCCCGGCCGGCTATCCTTGGGGAATCCAGTGTCCCATCAAGGGTAAAATCTATGTCTATTTTACCTGTTAAGCGCTGGTTGACCAGCCCGGTGATTGCTGCAACACTCGCCAGGTCGATTTCACCGGAGAGGCTTCCTTTCAACTCGTCATTTTTCGGAAAGGTGCATGAAAAAGGGACCATGGAAAGTGTTATGGGAATATTAAGTTCAGCTTTAAAAGGGTTGCCGGTCATTGGGTCAATAGAGAGATAGGAACTTAATCTTCCGGATTTCAGCTCTGATCGGGATTCCAGTGTCAAAGGAGGTAAATTATACTGGTGTGAGTTGTGGATCCGCAGGCCATGGATGACAAATTCCGCACTTGCTTCAGGGCTCCCCGGGTCGCCTGAAACCAGGAGACCGCCCGATGCGACGCCGTCCACATCCCGAATAGCGACAAATGGAATAGCAATAAGTGGTACTTCCTGAAAATCAAGGGTGATCCTGAGATAATTTTCAGACAAGTTCCCTGAACCTTCAAGATAGCCGGTAGCAAAACTCAGGTCGGTTCTTTGGATGTCGATCTTTCCTGTTGATCGGCTTATATTACAGGGACTCAATAGATTGACAGGGACTCCGCCGAATTCTCCCTGAAGCTGGTCAATGGCTATGGCCTGCTCCCCGGGAGTAAAGGATAAACTGCCCGACGTCTCCATTCGCATATCTTCTCCTGCGCGGCCCGCTACTGTTGAAGTGAAATTAATATCTTTCAGGCCGCCTTTAGCAGTAAACCTCATTAATTCAAATACCAGATTGTCCCTTTGAAAATCCGATAAAAGGATATCTGCGGATATGACGGGATCCCTGAGAGGCCCTGAAAGCTCTGCGTTGAAAATAAAGGTATTTGAATACCCGAACCGGCTTATTATATCCTTCCCATGGAGGTTAAGGTCGATCAGGTTGTCTCCGGCAAAAGATCTGAACCTTGCTTTGATTCCTGCACTGCCCCTGATCTTTTCCCCGATGAGGCGCTCCAGGGTGGTGAGGTCTTCACACGTAACCCGGAGTTCACCCTCGGCAAGGCGATTGCCGATATCGGCGAAAATGTCTCCTTTGAGCACGGCCCCCGCGGTTTCTAGAAGAATATTATTAAGGTTCAGGACCTGATCATCAAGCTTAAAGTTTGAACTTCCTTTTAAATGATAATCGGATTGTTCTATTCCAAAAGAGACATGCCCTTTATTCTTTAGAGGTTTACCGGAAACATCAATATATGCGGAGATATTCCCAAGGTTCATGCCTTCAATTGACAGGTTTTCCCCATGGACCTCTGCGTTTAGATTCATCACGTCAACAAGATTTCCTTCTATTGAAGCGTCAACAAAGGCCGAACCTTCCATTTGGCCATGAACCAAGAGGCTTAGAACACTCAGCTTACGTGGTTCCAGATGCAATGAGGCGTCTATTTCATGTTCAGAGAAGTCGTAAGAGCCTGAACAGGTGAGCCCCGCTTTATCCGATCGGAAGTTAACCTCTGAAAACCGGATATGACTTGTATTCGACAATTCTATATTACCCGAGTATTCGATGTCTGTACCGGTCAGGCTTAGAATAAAGGGATCCCCGTTTCCGGATATATCCAGCTTTCCGCTCACATCGGCATCCAATGAGCGTCTTGTGGTGTCGACATCCACCTTTGCATTCAACACCGCACTGCCGGCGGGAAGGTCGAACCCTGAAAAATCAGATAACAGGCCAAGGGAACCGGCATTCAGAGACAGTTCCAATGTCCCTCTTTTAGCGAGGTAATCAACAATACCGGAGATTATTACGGATAGATCCCCGGATGAGATTTCCAGCTTGTTGAACCGGATGATCTCCTTAAACGGGCCTTCCATATCCAGGCGCCATTTAATGTTATTCCCCGAAAAGGGTAAGGACACAGCCGTTCCGCGTGTATCCGTGATATCGCCTTTACCGCTGAGTGAAAAGACCGGCAAGGGAGAGAGGGATTCATTCACCCCCTGCAATGCAACCTGCAAATTACCTGTAAATTTTCCCGCTTGTAACCAGTCTGTCTCCAGTCCTTTTACCACAAGGGAGAACTCCGCCCGGGGCTGAGACAAAGGTCCGTTAAAACTTCCTTCCATGAGGAGGTTGCCTGATAAGTGCCTTTGGAGCAGTCTCCCCAAGGGTGAGAGATCTGTTATTTTAATGGTGAACCGGCCTTCTGAGGCGAGATCCTTCAAGTCGAGCATGCCATTAAGCTTGATTCCCGCATTTGCCGAATCAATGGTTAATAGATCAAAAATCAGTCTCCTTGTTTCAATGAGATGGGCCTTGATCGCGAAGTTTGTCCGGGAATCAAGGCATAGCTCTATCGCTTCAGGTACTCTGCCGGGATAAAATTCGATGGTTCCGGCCAGATTCAGGCGAATATAATCAGAGGCCTCAAGCCAGACGTCGGCTTCCAGCGCAGCCAGTTCTTCGGCCCTTGCGGATAATCTCCCGCTCCATTCCCTGACAGGCCCTTCACCCTTCAGGGTGAGGGAAACAGGGCCTTTGGTCCCTAGAAGACGGCCTGCCAGGCCGTATCCCGACTCTTCAATTCTTGTTTCCACAGTCAAATAAGGGAGGTGGCCGGTTAGCTTAAGATCCAGGAGAGCCAGGCCGATGGGGCCGTCAGTCCTTTCGATCTTTATCAATATGTTGCTTTTGTCGCTGGTTGCTTTACCCCTGACCCGGGCCTCGACGCTAAAGTCGGCCGGTTTACCCAACAGGCTCGTGCCCAGTGACAGACGGGCGATATTCATCCTTTGGAGGGTTAGGCGGTAAATCATGGTAAGCCAGGAAGGAGGCCCGGCCGTTTCTGAAATCTTCTTTTTATCCCTTCGGGGGAGCCGCTCCAGCATTATTGAATCAACAGTGAAATCTTTTATAAAAAGCCGTCCTTTTAGAAGTTCAAGGGTGGACAATTGCATGTCAAGATTCCTGAACTCCGCCCATGTGCCGGTGTTATCAAGAAAAGCAATCTGGTCGATCTCAATATGGAAGGGGATAAGGCCTGAAAGTTTCGAGACCCTAAGATCAATATCGCTTTTTTCCTTCAAAGAGGCCTTAACCAACCGCACAATCTTGTCCTTGCCGTATTCTGTCTGTGCCAGTCCGAAAAGTGCGCAGGACAACAAAAGGATTATAAGGATGCCCGCTGCCGACCATTTTGCTGTTTTGATTATGATTTTTAACATAGTGTCTGCTTTAAAAGGCCTGACCAAGGCTGATGTAGATCTGAAAAGAGTCATCTAAACCCTGTCGCCTGTTCAATGGTATTCCTATATCGAAACGAAATGGTCCGACGGGAGTAAAGAACCTCAGCCCCAGCCCCGCTCCCCACCGCAGGTGCTCATCAAAGGAAAGCAGGCTCCCGGTAAAAGCATTTCCCCCATCCAGAAAAGCCACCAGGCCGTACCTGTTCAACATCCTTAAGCGTATTTCCATTGAAAGCTCAAGCAGGGATTTTCCGCCAACGGGTGTTCCTCCGGAAAAGGGAGATACCGATTGAAAGGCATAGCCGCGGATCGATCCCCCGCCCCCGGCATAAAAGCGTTCATCCGCCGGCACCTCATCTCTATAAGCACCTTTGATAATGCCGATTTTAACGCTTCCGGCAAGAATGACAGAAGGTTTACTGTATATTTGGAGATAACGCCTGTAACTCCCGAGACCTTTTGTAAAGAATAACCCGGAGCCGGAGGGTTCAAAAAAGGGGGTTATCTCCAATGCGAACCTGCCGCCTCGGCCGGGATCAAGAAAATCATCACTCGTATCCCAGTCGCAATAAAAGGGGAGGGATATCATGTTAAAGCTATCCACCGCCTCGAATTGCTCCACTCTTGATGATTTAAAGGAGATACCTCCACTGACGTTTAGATTCTCCGTAAGATCACGATCGACAAAGGCTGAACTGATAACGCTTTTGCTGGTGTATGCATCCGGGTTATCCTTAGCCGCACGAAGGGACAGGCGAAGGAACTGGTCCCTTGCCAGAAAGTCCGGCTTTCGAAACCGACCTTCGGCGGACATTGTAAAATCAGACAGTTCCGCGTATGCGGTAAACCGCTCACCGTGGTGAAAGATATTTCGATGCTCCCATGATATGTCTACACCAGGCCCCTCATCCGTCACATATTTGACCCCGGCGCTAAATGATTTGTGTTTCCTCTCCGTTACCTCGATTGTCATGGGTAAACCGCCGTTGTCGACCAGGGATCCTCCCTCTATCACCCTGACGGTTGAGAACAGGCCGAGACCGGTAAGTATATCCCATGCCTCCGTGACAAGGTCTGAATCGTAGGAATCACCCTTTTTCCATGGTATCTTATCGAGCACGAAAGAGCGGTCCACGCTGACAAGGCCGGTGATGACCGTGTTGCCGAACTGGGCTGCCGGTCCGGTATCAATTTGGAAAATCACGTCCACGGTTTCGTCTTTATGGTCAGCCACTACCTCACGATTTTCAATTTTCACAAAGGGGAACCCCCTTCTCCGGAAAAAAAGCAGTAATTCCTCCTGACCGTTCAGCACGGAACCGGCTGTAAACGGCTTACCTGACAGAAGTCCTATTTCTCCCGGATCGGAAGGTCTTAACCCGCTGGGGAACTCCCTTTCCGTGAACATGAAATCAATAACGCCCAGTACAAACCGGGGCCCCTTAAATATTCGAAAGGTTACTAGGACGGGCTCTTTTTCCAAATCAATGTCAATATCAATGGTGGATTTAAAATATCCTTTTGTTCTGAGCAGTTGTTTGATATTTTGTATGTCCCCGGCCGCCCGTGCCTGCAATAGGTTGATAGATGCCGGAGGTCGGTCTTTAAGCTTCACTGAATCGCAAACCGCGTTAATTTCCGACAGGAGGCTTTTATCCGAAACACCTTCAAATATCGCTGTATAGGTAACCCCTGGTTGAGAGGCTGAGACAAGTGAAGCGGACAGGATCAGGTAGCCATAAAACATAATAAGCCACAGGAAACCAAAAAAGCTTAATGAAGGACCGCTTGCTGATGTGGGCTGCTTTTCTCCTGGTAGTATAATATGCACGTATGGCTTTACTCCTGCTTGATAGTAATCCGGGATCAGTGAAGGTCCATCCAATTAGTAAGTACCTAAAGAATCAAAAGATTAAAGACCTATTGAATTAGGAATGATATTTGGGCCATGGGGTTCTCTTTTACGCGGCGAAAACATTAACAGCATGCTAACTACGTAAGGTGCCACCCATGCGGACGGAATACTTGTGAATAAGGGTCCAAGGGTTCTGGGATTCATGGGGTCAAGTGTTGATTATTTTGTTTTTGAGATTTTTACTCGAACCCTAGAACCCTGGAATCCTTGAATCGTAATACATGTTGTCTTCAAAAGAACCTGCTGTGACCGGAGACTGCCGATACCTTTGTCCACTCATGATATTTTTTGGTTCATCCGCCCGCCTTGTCCTGTTTTGTGCAGGGTCAGTGCACATAAACGAGTTCGCTGCTTAAAAGAGAACCCCATGGCCCATATAGCGCAAAATGTTTAGCTATCATTAACTAGCGTACCCATTAACCGGATGAACCATTTCGGTCAGCTTATGACTTTTTTAATCAAATTTCAAATTTAATTGGATTTCAATCCATTTAATGCTGTTAATTTAGTTGGTTATATGGTATAAGATACTTCAACACGTCTTTTATTCCTGTAAACCGGGGAGGATAGATTGAATTATAACACGGCGCTGAGAGGGTACACTTCAAAACGGATCGAAGAGGTAGAGACCGCTGATATCCTGATGGGCATCCCCTGTTACAATAACGAGCCGACTATCTCTCATGTGATCCAGATGGTAACCCACGGCCTGGCCAAACACTATAAGGACAAGAGGAGCGTCATAATGATCGCCGACGGGGGCTCCACCGACGATTCACGCGAGGCCGCAAGGGATTTTGAAATCAAGCCATGGCAGGAGAAGATCGTGTCCATTTACAGAGGCCCGGCCGGAAAGGGTACGGCACTGAGGTCCGTATTTGAAGCCGCTGAAAGACTTAAGGTCAAGGTGTGCGCAATGGTGGATTCAGATCTCAGGAGCATTACAGCCGACTGGGTGAGGTATCTTCTGGATCCGGTACTGGAAAAAGGATACCAGTATATTTCCCCTGTGTATGTCAGGCACAAGTATGACGCCACCATAACGAATAACATTGTCTATAATCTGACCAGGGCCCTTTACGGGAAACGCATACGTCAGCCCATAGGGGGAGATTTTGCCATCTCCAGGGATGTGGCAAAGTTTTATGTTGAACAGGATGTGTGGGATACGGACGTGGCCCGTTTCGGGATCGACATCTGGATGACCACCAACGCCATAACCCAGGGCTTTCGAATATGTCAATCCAACCTGGGCGTCAAGATCCACGATGTCAAAGACCCGGGCGAGCATCTCGGCCCCATGTTCAGGCAGGTGCTTTCCGCCCTTTTTTTACTTATGGAGCGTTATGAAAGCTACTGGAAGTCAATAAAGGGCAGCGAACCCCTTGAGATGTTCGGATTTGAAGGAAACCTGGAGCCGGAGCCGATCCAAGTTAACCTGGAATTGATGATAGACCGCTTCAAGACGGGGTTTCAGCAGTTCTCTCCCCTGTATCAGGATATATTCTGCCCGGATTGTTTTAAACAGATAAAGGAGCTTGCCGGGAAGGACTTAGGAAATTTTCACATAGAGATCGAGACCTGGATCCAGATCCTTTACGAACTGGCTGCCACCTATCATCTGTGGAAATTTAACAGAAACAAGCTTCTTGACATAATGACTCCCCTTTATTTCGCCCGGGTGGCCTCCTTTGTGCGCCAGAGCTGGGATATGTCTTCCACGGAGGCCGAGGCCCTTGTGGAGGAGCAGGCCACCATGTTCGAAAAACATAAGGATTATCTTATCAAGGTATGGGATGAAAAATCCGCGGAAAAATTGAAAAGCAAAGGTTAAAATGTCTCTGTCTCTTGTTTTAATGGTGAAATAATGATGGTTAATATAGTAACTAAGAATACATCCGCCTGCCCGAACAGGTGGTTAATGTCTGCGCAGGTTATCAGCCTTGTTTCCCTGTCTTTCTTTATCCTGGTAATTCTAAGCCTTATCCTGCCGGGTATTGGTGTGTCCCAGGAAGACAACGTCTTTCCCATATCCAACAAGACAGGAACTTTGACCCTTGTACAGGCGGCCATGTGCGAAGAGGTCAGGAACCGCACCCCCTATAACCCCGGGATTGTATTTTCTTCCACCCGGGGAAAGATAGCATGCTTTACGGATTTTGATCCGGTTCTGGAGAAGACATTTGTATATCATAAATATTATTTCATGGATGAACTGAGTGCTAAAATAAAGCTTACCCTGAACCCTCCCCGATGGGCCACCCTGAGCAGTATTCAACTTCGAGAAACAGATAAGGGGCCCTGGCGGGTAGAGATCGTGGATGCGGAAGACAATGTCCTTTACACGCTCAGATTCAGTATTACGGATTAACGGTTATGGATGATCTAAACCTTCTTTCTTCAAGCATCCGATGGCAGGATATCGTGGATATCCTCCTTACCAGCTATATCCTGTTTCGACTATATGTCCTTTTCAGAGGAACCAATGTATTCAGGGTGCTTATAGGGATTGCCATCTTATGGTTCTTTCAGAAGATCGCCTCTTTATTGGGGCTTATTGTCACTAGCTGGTCCATTCAAGGTTTTACGGGAGCCGCGACTATTATAATTATAGTAATCTTCCGAAATGAAATCCGTTCAGTGCTCCAGACAAAGAACTACAGGGCCCTTTTGTGGGAATTTCCCAAAAAAGGTGTTGATACGCCCGTGGAAACCATTGTGGACAGTGTTTTCGAACTTTCCAAAAAAGGGACCGGCGCGTTGATTGTACTTTCGGGGAAAGAGGACATATCGGAAACTGTCCACAGCGGGATAAAATGGGAAGGCCTGGTATCCAAAGAGATGTTAACCAGCATATTCTGGCATGACAATCCCGTTCATGATGGAGCGGCAGTTGTGCAGGGCGACCATGTAACCCAGGTGGGCGCGATACTGCCCTTATCCCGCAGGAAAAAGCTCCCTTCGTATTACGGAACGCGTCACAGGGCCGCACTCGGTCTGGCTGAAACAACAGACTGTTTAGTTATTGCCGTTTCCGAGGAAAGGAACGACATTGTTGCGGCCAAGGGTTCAAATTTCTATCAGGTCCGAAAAAAGGCGGAACTTGCCGGATTGGTGAACGAGCACGTAGGCATTCATCCGGAACAGTTTGATTATGTAAAGAGGCAAAGACTCGAATTTGCGACTGCCGCCGTCGTATCTGTTTTATTCATTGCAGCTATATGGTTCAGTTTTACCAGAGGAGTGGATACCCTGATTACGGTTGAGGCACCCCTTGAATACATGAACCGGAGTCAGGATATGGAGATATTAGATACCTCCATAAACACCGTCCTACTGGATTTGAGCGGTTCTAGCAGACTGCTGGACAACATAGGACCGAACCGGGTGAAGGTAACGGTTGATCTGAGTGAAGGAAGCGTGGGCCGAAACACATTCCCCATAGCGGCGGAAAAGATCTCGCTTCCGCCGGGAGTATTTTTGAGAAACGTGAGACCACCATCTGTGGACGTAACCCTTGACAGGCTCATTAAAAAGCGATTGCCTGTTCAAGTGGATTGGGCAGGCAAGCTATCTGAAGGCCTTTCCATTTTAAGTGTTGAGATTGTGCCCGAAAAAGTCACGGTAGTTGGAGGAAGCCTAATACTTAAAGATATTATCACTATTTATACTGAACCAGTTTCCCTGGACACAATCAAAAAGAGCGGTAGCATGACTGTCCGAACCACCCTCAGCAAACCTTCTTTAAAATATGATTCCTCTACGCCGGAAAAGGTTACTATAGAATACAAGGTTGTTCAAAAAGGGGGGACTTCCTCCAGCCTCTGACCATGGAATCTTTCCAAAACCAGTATAATGCTGAAGCTTTCATTCCCGTATGTTATGATCAATGTATATGTTGTTGCATATCCCTAGAATGGGATTTGCAGAGTATTACCAGGCGAAGGATAAGATGAATGGATGACCCTATCCCCAAGACAAAGATCGTATGCACCATAGGCCCCTCCAGCGGGACCGCTGAGGTTATCAGGGAATTGATCCTTAACGGCATGAGCGTCGCGCGCTTAAACTTTTCCCATGGATCTTCCTCCGAACACTATGAGAAGATTGCTGCTATAAGAGAGATATCCAGAGAATTAGGCAAACCGGTTGCCATATTACAGGACCTTGCTGGCTCCAAGATAAGGGTGGGACATATCCCGGAGCCGGGGATAAGACTTGAAGCGAACGATACCTTTATCCTCACCACTGAGATCCTGGAGGGCAGCAATGAACGCGTATCCGTGTCTGATCCATACCTGCCCGAAGAAGTATCACCGGGAGACCCGATATTACTGGCTGACGGGATGATGGAGTTGAAGGTCAAAGACATAGGAGAACATGAGATATACTGCGATGTTATTACTGGCGGAGTCCTTACTTCAAGCAAAGGGATAAATCTGCCCGGGGGAAACATTCGAGCGCCCTCCATGACGGATAAAGACCGGGAAGACCTGGCCTTTGGAATTGAAAACGGGGTAGATTATGTAGCCCTCTCATTCGTCAGGTCGGCTCAGGATATCCTGGAAGTCAAGGACATAATCAAGCGGAGAGGTAAAGATACCCCGGTAATAGCCAAAATCGAAAAGCACGAGGCCCTTACCCACATAGAGAAGATAATGGAGGTCTCTGACGGTATTATGGTGGCCAGAGGCGATCTGGGGGTGGAGATCCCTTTGGAAAAGGTCCCTGTTATTCAGAAGCAGTTGATCCAAAGGGCGAACCGAATGGGAAGGCCTGTAATAATAGCAACACAGATGCTGCGGTCCATGGTGGATTCTGTCCGGCCTACCAGGGCGGAGGCAACTGATGTGGCTAATGCGGTGCTGGATGGCACGGATGCAGTTATGCTCTCCGAGGAGACGGCGATAGGGGAGTATCCGGTAAAATCTGTTCAGTTTATGTCACGAATTGCCTTGCAAGCAGAAGATATCTTTCCCCATGATAAATACCTTCAGATAGCAAGGGGGAATCAGGTCTCCGAGTCGGTAGCTTACGCATCTTGCGTTTTGGCCGGCCATCTTAACGCCTCAGCTATAATCGCACCCACGCGCTCGGGCCGCACAGCCGCCAATCTATCCCGGTTCAGACCACGGTGTATCATTATCGCCTTTTCTCCAAACAAAAACGTGGTGCAAAGGCTCTCCCTTTTCAGGGGTTGTTTCCCCGCATACTTAGCGGAATCAAGAAACAAAGACCATATAATTGAAGAGGCGTCTGTTGCCGCATTGGAAACAGGCCTGGTTTCAAAGGGAGATCTGGTTGTAATAACAGCGGGAGAACCGGGTTCTCCTATAGATTCAACAAATATGATTCGCGTGGTGAGACTATAATCTTGTGTTTCTGCTTGCAGGCCAGAGTGCGCTATTATTTTCTTTGATATAGCCCTATCAGTTCCGACGCCGAAAGTATATGACCTTCTATTGCTTTTTCCAGGCCCGCCTTTGTCGGCCTGTTGAGATCCGGAAGGACGATGTCCAGCGCATAAAGCTTGTGAAAATAGCGGTGCTTGCCTATAGGTGGACACGGACCGCCGTATCCGGTCTTTTTCCAGTCATTCAGGCCACCCAATGTCCCTGGCGGCAGGTCTTTCTCCTTTGCACCTTCCGGTAATGTGTTGATATCAGCCGGGATATTGTAAAGGACCCAGTGAACCCAGGTCATTTTAGGGGCGGAGGGGTCCGGGGCATCCGGATCATCCACGATCAAAACAAAACTCTTTGTTGCTTCAGGGGCGTTAGACCATGAAAGGGCGGGAGAAATGTCATCCCCGTCGCACGTGTGCCTCTTAGGAATATCTCCATTGTTTTCAAAACTAGGCGATGTAAGAATCATACTTGCTTCACCTCCTCTTGTGAATTTGCATAACCAAAGACGAACATAACAGTAATTGTTATGGCAATAATGATCAAAGACGCAATCCACTCCTTGATAGACTTTTTCATTTTCGTTTCCCGGTTACCAGGCCGATTAAAAAAGCGACTACACAGATAATAGTAATAAACAAAAAGATTTCAATATACATTATAATGGTTCCAGGCAAAACGTCTGCATGGAATTAACACCTCCCTTACGAAAAATCTTCGGGGCTCTGCTACATATCCTCTAATCTTATTATAGAAAAAAGACGCTCGTTTTTCAATACTAACGATTCTTCTCCCGCAGAATTATTCTGGCATCCGCGATAACACATGAATACTCTGAACAGTAGCTTTTTTGCCTCAGGCTCCAGGACCCATCCTGTTTGTTCGGCGGAAACTCCCAGGCCTTTGTCCCAGAATTTGACTTGTTAAAATTTATTGAGTATATTTTATAGATTCGTCGACTTTATTCGCCTTCGCCAGAATACCCTGTGGCTTGCCACAGGGATGAGTGGCGTAGCGAACCGCGCCGTAGCTCAGAGAGCGAAGGCGGGTGGCTTCGGCGGAATTGCGCTTGGTACCCCGCCGCTTGCGGCGGGGAGCTTCATACTTTGTTGTCAGTATCCGTTGTTCGTTTTCAGTGGTCAGTCAATACCTCGCTTTTCAGCATGACATAATTATCGTACCTTGTACTTGTGCAAACCGATAAACTGGTTGAACTTATGTTACTTGGTAATGTCCTTGATAACCTTCTCGATGGTTGCAAGGTAATCTACTATCACGATTGGAGCCATTTGTACTTCAATAATACCGTTGCCGGACAGGAAGCGCATGCCAAAGGAAAAACTACAAAGAGGTATTACAGATGATACTGCCCAAAAACGAAACTGCAATAAGGAATACTGAATCAACCCGGTGGTACCGGAGATATGCTACGATTATAGTGGTAGCGTGCCTCGGGCTTTTTCTTACTTTTTCAGCATTCTTTATTGTCCGAAGGTTGGAGATTCAAAGGTTGAAAACCGAGTTACAATTGCATGCCCAAGGGCATGTAAATGCGGTTGAAAAGGAGATCAGCAACAATTTTAATACGCTCCGATCTTTGCATTCCTTTTTCAAAAGCTCCGAAGTCGTAACCAGAGAGGAATTTAGAATCTTTACTGAGGATATGCTGCAACGCGCACCGGGTTTCCAGGCCATTGAATGGATTCCGCGTGTTTTGCGCAGCCAGCGAGAGGGATATGAAAGGGCCGCCCGACTGGACGGTTTTAAGGATTTTCAGATCACCGAACGCCAAACCCAGGGTGAAATGATTCGGGCCGGTGAAAGAGAGGAGTATTTTCCGGCCTATTTTGTGGAGCCTTATAAAGGCAACGAAATCGCCTTAGGGTACGATCTGGCTTCAAACCCCGCCCATAAGAGCGCTATGGAAAAGTCCCGCGATACCGGGCAGATGATAGCGACCGGCCGGACCATACTTGCTCAGGACACCGGAGAACAGTATAACTTCCTGGTATTTTTACCTGTTTATGGGAAACAGGCCTTGCTGGATACGGTTGAAACACGCCGAAAAAACCTGATCGGTTTTATGCTGGGCGTCTATCGGGTTGGCACGATTGCAAATAATGCATTTAAATATCCTAAAGGGCTGACTATCCATATTTATGACAAATCGAGTCCCCCTGGTGATAGTCTTCTCTATACCTATTCAAGTCAAGCAGGAAGCAATTCAAATCAGACGGAGCCTCAAAATGGATTTGAGATTTCGCATGAATTGAACATTGCAGATCGACAATGGCAACTGGTATTTGAATTCAGCCCTGATTTTGTGGGTTATCTCTCCGTAGCGACCTCATGGGGGGTGCTGGCAGGCGGTTTGGTGCTCACCTGTCTTCTTGCAGTTTATCTGGCCACCAATATTAAACGAACCATTCAAATGGAAGAGATGGCCGACAGGCTTTCCGCTGAAGTTGCTGAGCGTGAGCAGGCAGGCGAGGCACTGCGTGAAAGTAGAGAAAGATACAGAAACATCCTTGAAAGCATTGAAGAAGGGTATTATGAGACTGACCTTTCCGGAAACTATACCTTCTGCAACAATGCCATGTGTAAGATGAGCGGGTATTCCAAGGATGAATTTATTGGGAAGAATTATGGCCAGTTTGTGACGCCTGCGATCGCCCAAGAGATATATGAAGTGTTTACCAAGATTTATACTACCGAAAAACCTTCGGAAAATATGGAATATGAAGCCATACGAGCCGATGGCCAAAAAAGATATCTGGAGGTTTCCGCATCCCTCATGAAAGATTCCGAAGGCCGACCGGTCGGATTTCGAGGGATTGCCAGAGATGTTACCAGACGGCGACTTGATCGGGAGGAAAAAGAGAGGCTTGAAGGCATACCCCAACAATCCCAGAAGATGGAGGCCATCGGTACCCTGGCGGGCGGAATCGCGCATGATTTCAACAATATATTGACATCGATCATCGGTTATGCCGAATTGGCGCTTATCGAAGTCAAAAAGGAGTCAATACTGGAAGATGATATAAAAGAGATCAAAAGGGCCGGTAAGCGAGCTTCAGACCTGGTACAGCAAGTTCTTGCCTTCAGTCGCCAGACTGTGCAAGAGGTAAAACCGATCAGGCCCAGCCTGATCATTAAGGAAGCGGTCAAGCTTCTGAGAGCGGCAACTCCCGCCATGATCGACATAAAACAGAATATCAACAGCGACTCTCAGATCATGGGCGATCAAACATGTATTCATCGGGTGCTTATGAATCTATGCACGAATGCCGTCCATGCCATGAAGGAGAAGGGGGGAACATTGGAGGTGGATTTAAGGGATGTTGAACTCTATGAATCCCAAACATCTCAGTATGCTGACCTTGCTCCGGGGAAATATCTGAAATTAGCCGTTTCCGACACCGGCTCCGGAATTCCTCCGGATATGGTTAAATCAATCTTTGATCCCTATTTTACAACAAAAGGATCAGGTGAAGGCACGGGCCTGGGGCTGTCTGTTGTTCACGGCATTGTTAAAGAACTAAAAGGCGAAATAGCCCTTACCAGTGAACCTGGCATAGGAACCACGTTTACGGTCTATTTACCCATACTGGAAAAGAAAGCGGATCTTAAACTGGAAGCCATAGAGACGCTTCCGCTTGGAACAGAGAGAATCCTATTTGTTGATGATGAGGCCTCGATCGTGAAAATGTTCGAACAAGTGCTTTCCGGTCTCGGATATACTGTAACCGCCAGGACCAGCAGTATCGAGGCACTGGAACTTTTCAGAAATCGGCCCTATGATTTCGATATCATATTGACTGACATGAGGATGCCGAATATGACAGGGATCCGTTTGACCGAAGAAATGATAAAGATCAGATCCGATATTCCTGTGATCCTGTGTACAGGTTACAGCGATCAAATATCAGAAGAAAATGCCGCTGAAATAGGTATTAGAGCTTTTTTAAAGAAGCCATTTATAACCAATGAAGTGGCAAAGACTATTCGAAAGGCATTGGATTAGATGAAATTTTATGCTCACGGTAAACAGGAAAAAGCTGTTTTTACTTTAAAGAGGCCACCATATCCATGCTAAACATTTGAAGTCGTAATCTCCGGAAGGATATTGTTTATCTAAGGATATTCGAGGCCAAAGACGAAGAAACAGATATGATATACACTGTTACCCTAAATCCCGCTTTGGACAGGGCGATTAAAGTGGAGAATCTCTTGGCGGATGATACCACTCGTGTGTCATCCGAAAAGAATTATGCCGCAGGAAAAGGCATTGATGTGTCTCGGGTAATAAAGGAATTAGGAGGCCAAAGTGTGGCATTAGGGCTCATCGGGGGTTACGACGGACTGCATCTGGAGGGTTTGCTTATAAACGCGGGGATCATGACCCAGTTTACAAAGATTTCAAATGAGACGCGAACCAATATCATTCTCAGAGAGAAGTCTACAGGCCGTCAATTTGTGATCAGCGCGGCCGGCCCTGAAGTCACCGCGGCGGAGATCGGACAATTCTACACCAGTATTATCGATATTCAGGATATGGGTTACCTGGTTATGAGCGGGAGTCTCCCCCGGGCGGTAACTCCGAATATTTACGGACAGCTTATTCTGGCCGGAAGGAGGAAGGGGGCATTTATCTTTCTAGACGCTGATGGGGATGCCTTAGCGGAATCCATTGATTATCGTCCCACAGGGATCAAGCCTAATATTCATGAACTTTCCCGTCTGGCGGGTAAGAATTTGAAAAATGAATCAGAGATACTGCATGCCTGTGAATCAATACATAAAAAAGGTATACCCTTGATTCTTGTATCAAGGGGGAGGGAAGGGTTGCTTCTTTCTACTGAAGAAGAAAAGATTAAGGCGGTCGCGCCGCCCGTGGAAGTGGAAAGCACTGTGGGCGCGGGTGACTCGGCGTTAGCCGGTTTCGTTCTTGAGCATTCTTTGGGCAAGGATTTGTCGGAATGTGTTAAAATCGCATGTGCTGCCGGTACCGCTACCGCCCGCACTCCCGGGACAGAATTATGCCACCGAGAAGAGGTTGAAAGAATAATGTCATCGGTAGAGATTACCATGCTCTGATTTTATGTGTTTCAAGCCTTGTGCAGCGGAATTGCCTTGACTTGTATCTCGATATTATATTTAATTAGAGTGTATATTATCAATCCGTTAACCTCTATCAAAGAGGTTCTAACATGATTCTCCGCCGTGAACTTTTGTCAGATCTGAATCTGAATTTTTTTGAGATACCCGATCTATTAATATTTTTCACTGGAGTTTGTACACTGATTCTCCATTTTTAAAAAACTGGATAACTTCCCTGTAAGGAGTCTTATTTATCTTCTGTAAAGATTGGTCATGGTTTTGTAATTAACATTTTTATTTATAGAGAAAGGAGGCAGGTTATGGAGATCACAACAGTCGTTGAAGGCGCATGGGATGCATTTACTACAAAGATTATGGCTTTTCTCCCCATGTTAATAGGTGCAATCATAATCTTTGTGATAGGCATAATCATTGCTAAACTGGTGAAAATGGCCATAGGCAAACTTTTGAAGCTTATTCGATTTGACAGAGCTACCGAAAAAGCAGGTATAAACGAATTTTTACAAAAGGGAAACATTACCAGCACACCATCCGAAGTCATTGGCGCTCTGATTTATTGGTTTATTGCGATTCTTGTGCTTATAGCCTCTCTGGACGCGTTGGGACTGCCCGTTGTCTCGGATATTCTTAATGATATTTTTCTGTATATTCCTAATGTGGTGGCTGCCATTATCGTTTTGGTCCTTGGATTATTATTCGCGAATCTCCTGTCCGCGATTGTTCAAACAGCCGTGTCAAATGTCGGGTTAAAGACCTCTGAAGCGTTAGGCAAGGCGTCCTATTATGCGGTTATGTTCTTTTCCATATCCATCGCCCTCATACAGTTGGGAATAGGAGAAAGGGTAGTTACCGCGGCCTTTATCATAGCCTTTGGTGCCTTGGCACTAGCTTTATCCTTGTCTTTCGGCCTTGGAGGGAAGGAAATCGCCGGAGAATACCTTAAGAAATGGCTGGGGAACAGGGAATCCTGATTTCATTAATCCGATGAAGAGAATGATGAACGGGAGGTTTTTGTTATCACTTAGACGGCGGAAGTATTTGTAAACATTGTAGAGACCTTTGAAAGATCTTCAATTTTGTTTGTCCCTGATACTGCTCGTCCAGCCATAGCTTTAGGCAGGGTGGAAGATTGGACAAAAAGGGGGTTTTCAAAGGTCTCTTATCACAGGATTTAAAGGTAGTAGCCATATCATAAGTAAAAACAACTCAGAGTACCCTTAGCTGTTTAGACATCTCATCGATTGCACCTATAGCCACAGCGTCCAATTGCCCGGCAAAGTCTTGCTGCAGAGAGAATAAATATATGGTATATGCAAAAAAATAAGATATGCTGAGCCTAATAAAAGCTTAATGGTGTATGCTGCTGAATTACTGATTATTTCCATAAATCTAAAATACTATGCTACCTTAAAATGGGGAGAAGTAAAATGAATTACAAGATGATAATAATCCTGGTAATCTTATGCCTGATAGGAATTTTGATTATACAGAACGCGGAAATCGTGGAGATACAGGTCTATTTTTGGACAATAGCCATGTCGAGAGTCCTGCTTATGCTTATACTTTTGGCTATAGGTGTCATAGCGGGGTGGATGCTCAGAGGCTATTTTAAACGGAAAAAAACTTAACGTTTGATATTCCGCGGTATCTGTTGTGATCCGGCAGTGGTTGGTCATATTTATATTTTCAGATATTAGGATGAAATTACCTTTTTATAGGCATAGTGTTATAAAGAATTTGTATTTTTAAGGAAGAAAGGGCTTGACCGATGGATGCAATCCTGGAATTTGAAATAATGGGCAGTAAATTATGGCGCATTTTGGCGCTGTTCGGGATTATTCTTTTAGCCTTTTTGATTGGTAAAATCACGAAATATTTTTTAAAAAAATCAGGTGATGAATTTGAAATGAAGGAGCGGTTTATTGCAGCGAACACCCTTCATGCCCTGGCAAAAAGTGCCGTTTTTCTTTTTGTTTCCTTTGGAATAACCATCTCTCTGGCCGTCCTCAAACTGCAATCTGCAAAGGTGGCTGATCTAGCCGATACTGCAGGAGCAATCATTCTCACAATCGGTGTCGGTTACTTTTTTTACTGGCTATCCGAGATCCCGAGTGTCTGGTTTGCTAATATGGCTAAAAGGACCGAGAGCAAACTTGATGACATGATGGCCCCTGTAGTTAGAAAGAGCCTTCGAATATCAATAGTCATTTTAGTGCTGGTTCAGATCGCCCAAATATTAAGTGATAAACCAATTACATCCATTATCGCGGGGCTTGGAATAGGCGGCCTGGCCATCGCATTAGCTGCTCAGGATTCAATAAAAAACTTTTTCGGCTCAATCGTTCTGTTTGTTGATAAGCCCTTTGAGATCGGCGACAGGATTGTAATTGACGGACATGATGGTCCGGTTGAAATGGTTGGGTTTCGATCAACCAAGATACGAACGCTCGACGGTCATCTGGTCACTGTGCCGAACGGGGAGCTTGCCAATAAGACAATTCAAAACATTGGCAAGCGACCCTATATAAAGCGTGTGGCTAACATAACCATCACTTATGACACCCCGTCTGAAAAAATAGATGGTGCCATTGAGATACTGAAAGGAATCCTGCACAATCATGAAGGTATGCATGCGGATCTTCCGCCACGGATCTTTTTTAATGAATTTAATCCCGATTCCCTGAATATAATAGTATTTTACTGGTATCACCCTCCTGATTATTGGGAGTATATGGCCTTTACTGAAAAGTTCAACAAAGAGGTCTTTCGTCGCTTCAATGAAGAAGGCATTGATTTCGCCTTTCCAACTCAAACCGTGTATGTCGCGGGTGATACTTCAAGGCCCTTAACAATCGGAATAAAGAATAACAAAGAGACAGACATGTCCAGTTAGAATTTTGGGTATAATATTGATCCCATATCCTGCGAGTGACCTCTTTTAAGAATCGGTGACATAGGCCAGAATAAATAATCAAGGGAATGAACTCCCATGGTTGATTACGATAGGAAAGATGACTCTGTGGAATCAAAAGGAACCCTAGGGACCTTCGCGGGTGTGTTTACCCCGAGTATCCTGACCATCCTGGGAATTATCTTTTTTCTGCGCTTGGGATACGTGGTAGGTAACGCGGGCCTTGCATATGCCTTAATCATAATAGGTATCGCCAATGCCATATCCGTCCTGACCAGTTTTTCTTTATCTGCTATCGCCACCAATCTAAAAGTCAAAGGGGGAGGAGACTACTATCTTATATCCCGGACCCTCGGCGTAGAGTATGGCGGAGCCATAGGAATCGTTCTTTTTTTAGCCCAATCAGTGTCCATAGCCTTTTACTGCCTCGGTTTCGGGGAAGCGGTTTCCGCCATGATCCCTGAAGCTCCCCGAATCTTCCCGCAGATCATTGCCGCCCTTGCTGTCTCCTTTCTTTTTATCTTTGCCTGGCTGGGGACAGACTGGGCTACCCGCTTCCAGTATGTGGTTATGTCCATTCTCGCCGTGGCCATTATATCCTTTTTTATCGGTGGTCTTAACACCTGGGATACAGCCAATATAACGGAAAACTGGTCGTCTCCCGCCTCAGGCCCGGGTTTTTGGATCCTTTTCGCCATCTTTTTCCCTGCTGTCACGGGATTTACTCAGGGAGTGAGCATGTCAGGAGACTTGAAGGATCCGGGAAAGAACCTGCCCCTGGGGATTTTTATTGCGGTAGGAATATCCATCCTTATATATTTTGGGGCCGCGGTAGTCTTCGCCTCCGCGTTGCCAGGCGGGATCTTGGCCAATGACTATGAAGCTATGAAAAAAGTAGCCCTTTCCGGGATATTAATCAATGCGGGCGTGGTGGCGGCGACACTTTCTTCAGCCATGGCCTCCTTCTTGGGAGCCCCCCGTATTTTACAATCCATGGCCGGAGATAGGATATTCCCCTTTCTCCTGCCCTTTGCCAAAGGGGACGGACCTGCCGGCAATCCCAGGAGAGGGGTTATTCTCTCCGCCGTGATAGCCTTTTTGACAATAGGCCTTGGCAAACTAAATAATATCGCTCCCATAGTATCCATGTTCTTTCTTATCTCATACGGTCTGCTGAATTATGCCACCTATTTTGAAGCCCGTTCTGCCAGCCCTTCTTTCCGCCCGACCTTTAGATGGTTCGATGCCAGGTTAAGTCTCCTGGGATTCCTGGCATGTCTTGGGGCCATGCTGGCTATTGATATGGCCGCAGGTGCCATAGCCATTTCAATCCTGTTTGCAATATACCAGTACCTCAAACGCACCGGAGGACCTGCGCGGTGGGCCGACAGCAGGCGATCTTATTATCTGCAGCGTATTAGAGAAAACCTTATTGCCGCCGCTTCCGAGCCAGAGCATCCAAGGGACTGGAGGCCGCAATTACTTGCCTTTTTAAACGATCCCACCAGGAGAGAACCTCTGCTCAGATTCGCGTCATGGATAGAAGGAGGAAGCGGACTCACCACCGCTGTACGCATATTGGAAGGGGAAGGTGCGAAAATGTTAAAAATGAGGGATGAAGCAGAGGAGGAACTCAGCGGGTACATAAGGGAACACAAGCTGAAGGCCTTTCCCCTTGTTATGACCGCCCCGGATTTGAAACAAGGAATTTATTCCCTGGTACAGGCAGTTGGAATAGGTCCCATTAAGGCGAACACCATCCTTTTGAACTGGCTGGACAGCGAACAGAAGGGTGTTCCGGGTATCAGCCTTTTCAAGTATTCCCGAAATCTGCGGGTGGCTTTCCGTCTTGGATGTAATATTGTTATACTTAATGCGGAAGATGAAGCCTGGATCTCTCTGGCGGATACCCCGTCCGAAAAAAGGCTAATAGACGTATGGTGGCAGAATGACGCGACAGGACAACTGATGCTTCTCCTGGCCTACTTGATGACCAGGGATGAGGAATGGGATAATGCCAAGATAAGGCTGGTTTCACCAAAAGGTCTGAAGAAACCTTTTTTTACATCCGAAGACCTTCGCGAGGTACTCGACAAGGTAAGGATCAACGCCGAACCGGAACTTGTGGATAATTCCGACAGGGATACCATCCTTGAGAAATCCAGGAATTCGAGCGTCGTGTTTTTACCGTTCAGACTTCGCGGGAATAGTGTCGTGACTCCATTCAACGCCCATGTTGAAGACCTGGTTTCCGGATTGCCCGTATCCGCCCTTGTGCTTGCGGCTGAAGATATTGATCTGGACGCTGAGCCTGAAGAAGGGAAGTCCGGAGAATTGGCGGAAGCCTGTGATGCGTTTAAGGATGCAGAAAAGAGGGTTCAAACATCCGAAAAAGAGCTTGCCACAATTACTGAAGAAGTAGAGGAGAGGACCCATGAATTGGAATCAGCTATCTCATCCGGGGCGGATAAGGACTTTGTCGAAAAGGTAAGGGCCTCTATTGAGGCGAAAGAGAAGGCTCACAAGGCATTACGCAGGCAGGCAAAGGCGCTGGCAAAAGCGGAAGATGCTGCCCACAAGGTGGAATCGCTTGGAGGGACAATTGATAAAGAGGGTGATGAAGCTTAAAAGAATTGGAGAGGAGCTATGAGGTTGTTCAACAAAAAAGGTTCAAAAAAGGCGGGTCTCGCTCCGGGAACCCTTATTCATGTTGGAGAACGTAAAATCGATAACGTCAGAATAAGACTAATAGATTATGATGAAAAACGCATTGAGGAAAGAGAGATAAAGTCGATCAATGAATGTTTGCCGTACATGGAAAAAGAGAGTGTTACATGGATTAATATCGACGGCCTTCATGATATTGGTACAATCAGCGATATAGGGAAGGTATTCAACCTGCATCCTCTGGTTCTTGAAGATATTGTAAATACCGAGCAGCGGCCCAAAATGGAGGATTTTGAAGATTACCTGTTCATTGTCTTAAAGATGATACATTACCGATCTGACATGCATCAAGTACAGTCTGAACAGCTCAGTCTAATTCTATGCAAGAATGCTGTGATATCATTTCAGGAGCGGGCCGGGGATATCTTCGAACCTGTTCGGGAAAGGCTCAGAAAAGCAAAGGGCCGGATAAGGAAGATGGGGCCTGATTACCTGATATACACGCTAATGGACGTTGTTGTGGATAATTACTTTGTTGTCCTTGAGAATATGGGAGAAAGGGTGACAGAATTGGAGGAAAGCCTGGTTACCGATCCTGAACCTAATATCCTGCAATCTATTCATGAATTTAAAAGGGAACTTATTCTTTTAAGACGGTACATATGGCCCTTAAGGGAACTGATCAGCAGTCTTGAGAGGAAAGAAACAGGTTTAATCAATGAAAAAACCACCATATTCTTTAGAGATGTCTATGATCATACCATCCAGGTCATTGACACGGTGGAAACATACCGGGATATCGTGTCCGGGATGATGGACCTCTTCCTCTCCAGCGTGAGTAACCGGATGAATGAGGTCATGAAAGTGCTGACCGTTATCGCCACCATTTTCATTCCCCTCACCTTTATCGCTGGGATATACGGGATGAATTTTGAGTACATGCCTGAGTTGGGCTGGCACTGGGGTTATTTCACAGCATTAATCCTGATGTTGGCAATAGGGGTGCTTATGGTGATATGGTTTAAAAGAAAAAGGTTTTTATAGTTTTAAGGCAAAGCACGTTTTATTATTCTTGCTAAGAGACGTGTCATTCCGGATATTTTTTAATGGCAGGCCATATCAAAGACAGGAGATATGCATGGATTTCAAATGGTTTTCGCTACACAGTCTCATTGATCCGTGGACTTACCTGCGGGCATTTGTTCTTGCCCTTGTAATAATCATGCTTTCCTGGATAACATGTGTTATAACAACCAGATTAGTACTGCGTCCAAACTGGGTCATCGGGAAGCTTAAGGCAAAGATTGACGAGACGGTAATCCATTATATAGTCAGGGTAAAAAACCTGCTTATCGTTATTTTTGCTTTGATCATTTATGCAAGCCTGGTACCCGGGCTCAGAGCATTGTTTGGAACCATGCTGGCCGGAGTTGGTATTACGGCCCTGGTCGTTGGCTTTGCAGCGAGATCCACCATGGCCAATCTTATATCCGGACTTTCCCTGGCCATATACAGGCCTTTCCGCATCGGCGACATGGTAGACATTGAAGGGCAATACGGCACCGTTGAGGATATTACACTCCGGCACACCATCGTCCTGACCTGGCAACAGAAGAGGCTTATTATTCCTAATGCCAAACTGGATGAGATGACATTGATCAACTACAGTATTATTGACCCGCGGGTACTCTGCATAGTTGAGATGGGTGTCAGCTATGACACGGATATAGATCTTGCAAGGAGACTAATACTCGAGGAGGTCTTTAAGTGTCCACATCGAGATCCAAAGGGTGATGATCCTGTTGTAAGGGTGATCTCCCATGGAAATTTCTCGATAGGATTAAGAATATATGTCTGGGTCTCGAATGTTAGTGATATGTGGCTTACCAGGTTCTGGCTTTTTGAGCATGTTAAAAAGCGATTCGACCGTGAGGGAGTGGAGATACCTTTCCCATACCACACGCTGGTATATAAAAAGGACTTACCGCCTGCCCGCAGGGGAGAGGATCATGGCAAACTGTGATAAATGCGGGCTACGTGCCCGATATGATAAGAATCCCCGGTCTATTCTGGGACGGATATGGAAGTGGCATATAGGCTGGTGCCCCGGATGGAAATCATATATAAGATCCCTTCCGGAGGGTGAGCGAGAGAACATACTGGATAAATACGGAATAAAGCATAATTAGTATATTGGAATAAGTAAAAAGGCGATAAATGGATAAAAATACCGGTAAAACTTTCGGCAATATCGCACTGGAAAGAGGTTTTATTACAAAAGAGCAGCTTGAAACCGCGTTAAGGATACAGGTTGAGGAGAATGATTCCAAATCGGGGAACAGGCCAATCGGCAGGATATTGCTGAACGAGGGTTTTATGACCCTTCAACAGGTAGGTGACGTACTCAAGTCCATGGATAAGTTATATGAAGAAGATACGGATAAGACCTTTGGTGATATAGCATTGGAAAAAGGCTTTATCACCAAGAATCAGCTTGACCAGGCCTTGAGAATACAGACAGATGAATACAGTTCAACAGGAAACCGGAGATCCATCGGCAGGATACTATTGAATGAAGGTCTTATCACCCTTAAGCAAATCGGGGAAGTTCTTAAGCATAAAAACCCTTAATCACTTGAATGCATGTTATCGTTCCACCCTTTTTTGAAGATGATGATCATTTCATTTACAGGGCGCGCATCCATTCAGGCTTGAGCCCTATCTCGCCCCGCAAGGCAGTATCAATGAAATCAAGGGCATCCTGTTTTCCCTTTGGGAGTCTTGCCTTTACGGGCAGATAGTTGGAAGCGTGATTGGAGAAAAAAAGCCCTTGAGTCAGATTGGTGTGAACAATCATTTCCCTTAACTCTTTAAGCAGCCCCGGTTCATCGGGCAATTCGAATTTACCCCTCTGATACTCTTCCCATAGCGGTGTGCCCGGAACCAGCATGACCGTCAAGGCGCCTACATAGTCAGGGTCCATAGCGCTGAGTAATTCGCCCGTCGCCCTGGCGTGTTCAAGAGACCTCTCCTTTCCTGCTATCCCCAGAAGCACGGTTACCGACAGCTTAATGCCGGCTGCCTTTACCTTCCTCCCCATTTCAATACATTGAGCGGAAGTGGAACCCTTCCTGATCTTTTTACGGGTTGCTTCGTCCCCGGTCTCCACCCCCAGGTAAAGGATTCCCAGTCTGTTCGCCTTTAACTCAGCCAGGTCTTCAGGGCTCTTCATCTTGATGCCTTTTGTATTGGCATAGGCCCCGACTCTCCTGACCCAGGGAAGATGTTCTTTTATCCTATCAAGTATCCACATAAGCCTTTTCTGGGGGACAATGAGAGAGTCTCCATCCATAAGAAAAACCTTGTCCTGCCGTCTCATATGTCTGGAGGCGAAAAGGATGTCGCTCAATATAATATCATTATCCTTGATCCGGAATCGCTTATTTTTATAAGTACCACAGAAGGTGCATTTGTTATGGGAACATCCCACTGTTACCTGAAGCAGTATGCTGTAGGCTTCGCTCGGAGGCCTAATGCAGTTTCCTTCATAATGCATGCCCTCATCTGCATATAAAAAACCCATCTATCCAGCTAAATCTCCTTTTGTTCATCTAAGATTATATCTAAATAATAAATACGCTTATAGCCAATGTCAATCGGCTAGCGTCTGTTGTCGGTAGTTGGTCGTATGTATCTTTACCACCTACATCTGCGGTGATTTAGAAAATAGCCAAATATAATCCTTGAACTACGGCTTATGATGAAATATGTTACTGCATTCAATCAAGGCTTAATCTCCCGACTATTCCATCCTCCGCACCCCCCAACTGGGGAAAGGTTGGGACAGATTGGTACATTTAGTAGGAGGTAATCCGAATTCATAAACCCAGGAGATGGTAATGACCAAGATACGTGAAGGCGTATATTTTATAGAGGGAAGGGATGAAATGATCCCGGATTCTCATATCTATATTATAGGTAAACCCGAATCAAAGGATCTGTCCATGATAGATGCAGGGCTTACAGGAAAGGGAAGCTACAAAATAGACTCCGTCCGTAAACTCGGAATAGACACCGCGAATATAAAAAGGGTTATTATGACTCACACCCACTTTGATCATATCGGGTGTCTTTCGGAAATTAGGCAGGTGATGCCCTGGTTAGAGTTGTGGGTTCACACATATGAAGCCGTTCAGCTCGAAGAGGGGGATGAAAGAACCGTCTATGGAATGGACATGTTCAAGAACATGTGCCAGACACAGTATAACGTCAGAGAGGGTGCATTCAAATTTGAGGTGAGCAAAAAGCTCGATGATGGAGAAACACTGGAGATAGGCGGAATGGTATGGAAAGTCGTCCACGTACCAGGTCACTCAGCAGGTAGTATAGCCTTATATGAGAATACGGATAAGATCCTTATTGCGGGCGATGTTGTCTATGCTGACTACGCCATCGGCCGGTTCGATCTGCACGGTGCTGATCCGGCCAAACATAAAGCATCACTGATGCGGCTGTCCGAACTTAAAGTTGATGTCCTGTTGCCGGGACATAACCGGATTATGGAGCGGGTCCCTGAGGGATACATTCGAGAGACCGCGGAACAGTGGGCTCCCTATTTGGCCTGACCCCTCTTGCACTGCGATTTCTGTATTCTCCGTTATTTTTGTGTCATCCGGTAGATCATTTTAACCTATTTCTTCCTAATAATACACCCGATTCCCTTAAGATTAGGGGTCCCGAATTCCCTTCCCAGCCTCTCGGCGGATGTCAGCATATTGAAATTGGATCTTTCCCAGTTATACTGCGTCCTGGCCTCTGTCTCCGGGAACCACCATCCATAGGCACTGTAAATTACCCCTGGATGGACTTTGTCCGTCAGATGGGCTATCTGGGTTATCTCTCCCATCCTGGTCTTAATAATTATCACATCACCTTCCCCAACGCCGTATCTCTCGGCGGTCTTAGGGTGGACTTCAGTGCTTGGATGGGGTTCGTGTTCTCTCAATCTGGAAACCCAACGGTAAGAGGAATGGAGATAATATCGGCTCTTTCTGCTGGTAAGCACGAGTGGATATCCAGGATCATCATCCTCGGGAAGGGTGGTAAATACGGGCATGGGTGGAATATTAAAATCATTCGCCTTGCTCAGGTACAGTTCCACCTTGCCGGTCGGCGTCTTAAAGCCATTTTGTTCGTATTTCTTATATTGTTGAGGCCCTCTAAGATATCCCCGCTTGGCCAATTGCTTAAAATCAAGCCCTGTAGGGCCCAGTATTTCATTCAGAAAATCGTTATAATCTTCATACCAATATTCCCGAGAGGTGAGGCTTTTACCGAGTTCGTTGATTATCTTGATGTCAGGCCAGCATTCTTGGGGTGGGTCAACCGCCTTCGGCCTGGCCAGGATATAACCATGCCCCAGACCAACGTGACCGATATCATTGAATTCAAAGGTCGTTGCCGCTGGAAGCACTATATCGGCGAATGAGGCCGTAGGGGTCATGAATAGCTCCGTAACAACCAGAAAATCCAGTTTCAATAATGCCTTCAGGGTCATCCCACTTTCCGCATAAGCCAGCAGCGGATTTGTCCCTTGCATATACGCGCCCCTGACCGGATAGGGGATATCTTCAATTACAGCCCTCCGGAAATGGGTGGGAGGAACGTTCATTAACTTGGGTATGGTATTATGATAGGCATGTATCATTTCTTCTCTCTTGGAAGGCAATAAATCGGCCCTGACCAACTTTCCAAGACGTTGTACAGCCGGTTCTGTTGCATGGATATTTCCTCCCCGTACATCCAGGTTTCCACACAAAGCCATGAGGCAGACAAGGGCCCTTGATGTGTCAAAGGTGTTTATATTCTGCTCAATAGGATTTCCCCATTGGATGGCGGCCGGATGGGTCCCCGCATAATGCCTTGCGGCTTTGCGAATAAGTTGGGCAGGCACCCAGGTAATATCGGACATCTTTTCCGGTGAATACTGTTTGATATGATCGGAGAATTTATCAAATCCATAACACCATTTCTCTGCGAAGTCCCTGTCATAAAGCCCTTCCTCTATAATGACGTTAAGAAAGGCCAAAGCCAGGGCATTATCGGTTCCAGGCCTGATCTGGAGCCAGTATTTTGACTTGTGAACAAGGGCTGTCTTTCTGGGATCAACAATAATAAGGTCGGTACCCCTTTTTACCTGGCCCAAGAGACGGCTGCAAATCTCTCCCTCCTCATTGGTTCCGGTTATATTGCTTCCCCATAGCAGCGCCAGTCCGGTTTTATTATTAAAATCAGCTACCGGATAAAAACCGCATGTGTGTCTTCCGGTGATTTCCCTCGGCATATGACACACATCCTGGATTCCCACAACATTAGGGGAACCGAAAACATTGGCAAGGCGGATCAGGGCAAAATGTTCCGTCCCTTTCGGCATACCCAGGCAAAAGGCAATTCCTCTCGCCCCGTGGAACCCTTTTATTTTCAAGAAATTCTTGCGAATGGATTCGAGGGCTTCAGACCAGGTTATCCTTTTCCATTTGCCGTGGCCCCGGTTTCCGATGCGCTTAAGGGGATATCTAAGCCTGCCGGGATGATCAAGTATGTCCGGTGCGGCTATTGCTTTCGTACATATATACCCTTTGTTTAAAAGACCTTTTGGATCCCCTTTTACCTTCACCACCCGGTTGTTTTTTACACCCACCAGGAGGCTGCAACCACCGTGATCCATCCTCGAACAATGGGTCTTCATCCACTTGATGTCTTGTTTTTTTGTATTCAATTTATCTCCTAACATCTGTATTCCACTAAAAAAGATATATTCGCCATCCACCATCTCTTTGCTAGGCGATGTCCCTAAGCCTGGGAAAAGCAAAAAGGAATAGGCCAATAAAAAGGCATAGGATAAGCCCGAAAGGAGGCCCCCAACTTATGGTCCCTTTAGTAATTATATTCTTGAGCGTCTGTTTTAGTAAACATATGATATGATATTTTTGGGATCAAGCACATAAGAAGATTAAGGTTATAACATTACACGGAAATATAAGGACCCGGATAGTGTAAATATCCAGCAATAATCGGGACATCAGGCCCGTAACTCTAATTGAATGTAAGGCCGCTGCTTTTTTTCCTTTACAGTTCCAAAATTTTTCCTTAAAAGATATGGAAAATCAATTCATTTTTAAAAAGATCTTATCCCTGTAAAAACTTGAGGCCTTTTTTATGATTAATTGAACAATAGTAGTTCCGGTTCAATTCCGGAATGGGGGGGGTCTTTATATTCGATCTTAAAAAGCACGGTCCTTTGCTAGACAGCATTGTCCTGGTCAGCCAGTTGGGTCTGACCATGGCCGGAAGCATCCTGCTGTGTTTTGCCGTTGGATACGTGATAGACAAGTGGCTTGGGACGAAAGGGTTGTTCATTACTATCTTTATTTTTCTGGGAATTATCGGTGGCGGGTTCACTGTATACCGCCAGATAGGCCAGGTGGTCGACCTGCAGGGGAGGAAGGAATCGCGATCCGAACAAAATGATGGAGACACCTAGAGACATACAGAAAAAATATTGCTCCCAGGCAATGATTATGGCAATCACACTGGCTATTTTGATGATAATAATCGGTGAAAAACCCATGGGTAAAGGACTGGTGCTTGGCACCCTTTTCAGTGTGATTAATTTTTTGATTATGGGACAATTCCTCCTTTCCCAAATAAGGGGTGCTCGATCAAAGACCAGAGCAGGTATCTTTGCACTGGGTTCCATACTTTTCAGGTTCGCAATCCTTGCCATTCCCTTGATCATCTCCATGAAAGTCAATTCGATCAGTTTTATAGGGGTGGTTCTAGGTCTATTTATGGTCCAAGTGGCAATATTGATTGATCATCTTTTACCGGACCGTTTTCTACCATTTAAGAAGGTATAGGCAGGCTGGAATTATGGATGAACTGACTAGCGTACCCCAATTTACGTTAGAATTATTCGGGATTAACCTGGTTTTCAACACCCAGACAATAATAATGACCTGGATCGTAATGGCCGCATTGATATGTTTCGGTTTTCTGGCAACCAGAAAGGCCGGGCTTATTCCCAATCCTTTCCAGGTTGTTGCTGAAATGTTTGTCAGTATATTTTATGGCTTTACCCGTGACACCCTGGGAGAGGATTTAGCTAAAAAGTATTCTCCCTTAATATGCAGCCTCTTCATGTTTTTACTCCTGTGCAATTGGCTAGGGGTTATTCCAAAACTTGCTGAACCCACAAAAGATCTTAACACCCCTTTGGGGCTCGGGATTCTGGGGTTTATCATTGCCCATTATTCAGGAATCAAGGTTAAAGGTTTTGCAAATTACATTAAGGAGTATTTCCAACCTATCTTCTTTATGGCCCCTCTCAACATCATCAGTGAACTGGCCAAGGTGGTATCAATCTCGTTTCGTCTATATGGAAATATTATGGGTGGGGCCATCATTATCCTGGTCGTCTCCCATCTGGTATATGGTCTGATTGTACCTCCTTTCCTGGTCATCTTTTTCGGCCTTTTTGTTGGAAGTATTCAGGCCTTTGTTTTCACGATGTTAACACTTGTTTATATTTCACTACAGGTTAAATAGGCATATGCTGGAAATAATCGATCTAACACGATCGGCCCAATATATCGGTGCGGGAATGGCTATCGGATTCGGTGCCATAGGAGCCGCCATGGGTGAGGGTTATGCAGCCGGTATGGCTAATGAATCATTATGTTATAGAGCTGAGAATTCGGGAAATGTAGTCAGGAACATGCTTGTCGGTCAAGCGATTGCTGAATCCGCTGCAATTTTCGCGCTTATTGTCTCCTTAATCTTGGTCTTTTCCGCTCCTTCTGAACAGTTCGTTCTTTTTGCGTGGATATATATCAGTGCCGGTCTAGCCATGGGGCTTTCAGCCATTGGATCGGGTATTGGGGCAGGATTGGCAGCGGGGAATGCATGTCAAGGGATTGTACGACAACCCGCCCACAGTTCTGCGATAATAAGAACTATGCTCATCGGCTCTGCGCTGTGTCAGGATCCTGCCATCTTTGGAATGGTTATCGCTATTCTTCTTCTGTTTCTCGATTTCTCCACCGTTCCTCTTTACCCCGGATGGGCGGCAATGTTGGGTGCTGGACTGTCCATTGGTCTGGCGGCTATAGGTCCAGGAATAGGTTGTGGCCTGGCAGCGAGGGAAGCTGCCTCTGGAGTTGCCCGTAACCCGGAAACCAACACCAATACCAATAGAATGATGCTGGTAGGGATAAGCATTGCGCAGTCTACCGCTATATACGGATTTGTTATCAGTCTTTTACTCCTTTTCACCGGGCATCAGGAGAACCTTGCCTTGACCGCATCGTTAGGACTTCTCGGTGCTGGTCTTGCGTCAGGATTCGGAGGTATTGGACCGGGTATTGGTGAAGGCATAACTGCTGCAGGGGCATTGAGGTGGATCGCGCGAAGTAGTGGGAATACCGGTCTTTTGACGCGTTCCATGCTGGTGGGCATGGCAGTCGCGGAATCTACCGGCATTTATGCTCTGATTGTTGCACTTTTATTGATTCTTGTTTTGTGAGGTATACATAGATATTATTATTTTATAGGAGGTTTATTATGGACATTAATGGGGCCGACTTTATAAGAGCTTTAGCGTTATTAGGCGCCGGATTGGCTATGGGACTAGGGGCCATCGGGCCCGGTGTTGGAGAAGGTTTCGCCGCCGGAAAGGCATGTGAGGCTATTGGCAGAAAGCCGGAAGAAGCGGGACTTCTCACAAGGACAATGCTGGTAGGTCAAGCTGTTTCGGAATCCACAGGCATTTATGCTTTGGTTGTAGCTTTACTGCTTCTTTTTGTGGTGTGATTATTGGCGGGCGGCATGAACCATGATAAATGTTAACGCAACCATTCTTCTCCAAGTTATACATTTTCTCATTCTGCTTTTTATATTGAATCGTATATTGATTCAGCCCATCATGAGGGTTATCAATGACAGGGAGCAACATATTGCGGAAAAAAACAAGTTGCTTACCGATCTGAAGGAGGAGACGGAAAAGCTAGTTGATAAATGTACCTCGATAGAGAAAGATGCAAGGCAAGATGCCTTGGAAGACAGTTACCATATAAGGAGAGAAGCTGGCGAAATTGCCGACAAGATCCTGGTTGATACCAGGGGAGAGATTGCTTCCATCAGGGATGAGACGGAAAAAGAAGTAGAAAATAAGCTAAAAGAGGCTAGACAATATATCCAGACCGAGGCCGCGACCCTGGCTAATGAAATAGTGGGAAAAATTATCAGCAGAGGTTTTCAGATTAAAACCAATGAATAGTAAAAAAAATAACTTAACCATATTCGTAATCGTAGGCACTATTTATTTTACCATTTTCCTCTGCCCCTCTAGTTTTGCAGCGGAAGGTACCAGCAAGGCCCGTATAATATGGGACAATATTATGCTGTTTGTCAATTTCGGCATTTTGGTGGCAGCCTTTATAAAATTTGGCAAAACACCCTTGGTTAATTTTTTGAGAGGGGAAAGTAAAAAGGTGGAAGAAAAAATAGACACTATTGAAGGGCAACTCCAGGAGGCCAATTCTCTAATGAAGGCGGAAACGGATAAATTTGCATCTATTGATGAGGGAATCAAAGAGATGCGGGAGCAAATAATAGCCCTTGGAGAGAAAGAAAAACAAAAGATCATCGAAAAGGCCGGACTTCTGGCTCGCCATATGATAGAAGACGCCAGAAACGAAGCTGAATATAGATTGGAAAAGGCCAAAAAAAGTTACGGCGAGGAAATGCTAGAAACCGCCGTCTCCATCGCATTAAGAGACTTGGAATCGAGATTAACTCAGGATGACGATGAAGATATTGTTGAAAAAATGGTTGATCAATTCTCAATCGGCCTAGATACTGGAAAGCAGCGCCTTGCTTGACACTGAAATCCTGTTATCCGTTAACAGAATCCCCTATATTGATTTCAATTCGTTATTATCTCTAATA
>Ga0307443_1000208_pt1 | contig 39707 bp, 45 predicted proteins | sample SalMarSW160220MG_FD_202148 | JGI IMG/M metagenome (GOLD analysis project Ga0307443, IMG submission 202148) | Salt marsh sediment microbial communities from the Plum Island Ecosystem LTER, Massachusetts, United States - SW1601-220 | ecosystem: Environmental > Aquatic > Marine > Intertidal zone >... | reverse complement strand
ATGATATTTATCTTTAAGTCCTGTCTCTATACCGGATGCTAAAGCCTTATCGATGCATTTATAGATAGTTGGCCTACTGATATTGAATTCCTTTTTGATGGATGAAATATCTTTGCCGTTAGCATAGTTAAGTAAAATATTTGCTCTTTGCACCTCCCTGATCGGAGCCGTACGGGATTGGCTGAGTTTCAATAATTCTTGGCGCTGTTTTTCATCAAAGTTTAATTTTGGTCTTCGGCTTTTACCTGGCATAGTCCCTCCATTGTTTTTGAAGGAACTATACCATAAATATTCTTAATTGTAAAGCTTTTTATGAATCGAACTACTAGTAGTGCGTTTCGCTAAAATATTTACATATATTAAAATTCAAATGTCAAAGCTCAAATTTCAAAACCCCTTACACCTATAAGTATTTTTGACATTTGATAATTTAGATTTGATTTGAAATTTGGATTTTGACATTTGTCATTTTTAATAATTAGATATGTATGTGTTTTAATGAAACGATATACTAGGCATCCGGGAAGTTGCAGAAAAATTAGGAATTGTTGTTGAGAGAGCTGACGATATTGAACACAACCAAAGTATTCCAGAACTGATAAAAGAGCGAATAGCAAAATGTGATGCAGTAATTGCTGATACATCCAAGCCAAATCCTAATGTATTTTATGAAGTCGGCTTGGCCCATGGAGCCGCGAAGGAAACCATTCTGCTGTGCAGGGATGCAAAATCTATCCCCTTTGATCTTGGCTCAATAAACCATTTGGTCTATTCCGGGATTGTTGAACTGAGAGCAAGATTAGAAAAAAGAATAAGAACCACTTTCGGTCTATAGATTTTTCATTAAAATGCTCATAACCATGCTCTTGCAGCGGATCGCAAAGCCGCGCCCGCTGAAGAGCGACGTGCATCGCCGTTGAAATCAGATTATTGGAGAGTTGAACATTTTGGTAAAAATATTCTTTGGTATTATAGAAGTCGCTGCCTTATTGACCTGTATTGTCTTTGGCTATAAATGGGCCAATGACCCGGCTGGTAATTATGAGCCGTGGCTATTCTTAACCGGACTGATATTCATCGCTTTAGAAATATTTAGACGATATGGCGAAGCAATATTTTCAAAAGATGGAAAAATATCTGCATTAATACCATGGATCAGGCATTGGTTGAATCGTCCAATAATTGTTCGTCATCAACGACATAATTGGTGGCATATGGGCCGGACTGGTGACCAAAAGCCATCAATGCAGGTAGTATCATATTGGTACATAACGAACCAAACTAATCACCCCCTCATGATGCTTAATGCTTATATTGTAAGGCCTCGAATTTATGGGCATGTTATGACCAAAGACGTAAATAGTCAATATCATGGTAGTTACCCTGTTCCGCCTCACAGCACTACTGATTTAAATGCCGACTTTTGGATTAATCCACCAATCCGCAAGGTAGGAAAAGATTTAAAATTGGATATTGTTTTTGTTGATCAATATGGTCAAAAAAGAAAGATAAGGAATGTTGAATTTTTGTCGGACAAAAAGAAAAAATCAGCTCCGAAAAACCTGGAAGTAGAAGCGATTTATGCGTTAGAAAATGATATTGAGAAAAAGGTTGCGGCTGTTCTTAAGGACGAAATAAATCGTTACAAAAAATTTGGGCGCAGATCTGGTGAGTTGGGAAGCGTTTATGCAATATACAGCGGCAGAAAAATAAAAAGTATAATGCCTATGCATTTGACTCCTAATATAATCTCAGATATATTCTTGGGCATTTGGCCACCTGCCCAAGAAATACAAAGAGCGTAGTTTGATAGAGTTCCAAAAGGAATTTCCAGATAATGAAGCCTGTGCAAAGCACCTTGTGGAGCAACGATGGCCAAAAGGATTTGTTTGCCCACGCTGCGGACATAATGAAGTTTGGTACCTTTCCACGCGACAACTGTTCGACTGCAAAATGTGTCGATTTCAGACAAGTGTGACAGCAGGAACGATCTTTCACGGAACCCACACGCCTTTGGTGAACTGGTATTGGATGCTCTACCATATGGCGATGGACAAAGTTGGGGTATCGGTGGCGGAGATGCAACGACTCCTTGATATCAAACAATACAGAACCGCATGGTTGATGGCTCACAAGATTCGCAAAGCAATGGCGGATAGAGATGCCAGATATAGCCTTGCGGGTCTGGTGGAGATGGATGATTCGTTTTTCGGACCCAAGGGAACAAAGCGAGGACGAGGGAGCGAGCGAAAGAGCACGGTTCTTTGCGCGGTATCTCTTTATCGAGATCGTCAAGGGGAGGACCATCCAGGTTTTGCCCACATGCAGGTGGTAGACAATGCTTCGGCAGACACCATTGAGGGTTTTTTGGAAAGACTCGGATGCGGATCCACAACCAAAGAAGGACACAATCTTTTGAAAGCAATTCGCACCGATGGATGGCGATCCTACGGAAGAGCGGCAAAAGATAGGGATACGTCTCATTACAAAGTTGTCCTTCGAGATCCCAAAGCTGCCGGAAAGCTTCTTCCCTGGGTTCATCGGGTTATTTCCAACGCTAAAGCCGTAATACGAGGTTCTCACCGTGGAGTCTCTGAAAAACATTTACAAGCGTACCTTTCTGAGATTTGTTATCGCTTCAATCGGAGATTCTGGGAAAAAGAACTCTTCGACCGCCTTGTAAAAGCTTGTATATCTGCCCAAACAATCACTCATGGCGATCTCGTACGCGGGCAACAAAGTATTTATAGATATTAGGAGTCAAATGCATAGGCATTAAAAGTATTTATCAAGATGGTTGGACAAATAGCAAATCCGGTGAAAGGCAGGAGATTGTTGTTGATCCGGAGAACACTCATGTATCTTCTGAGAATGGAGATGCTTTAGTAAACTTTTATAACGAACTTAAAGATAATGCAGAAAGAGAATTATTTATTAATTCCCTGTTTTCTAGGCTTAATAGGGAAAAAGAATATTACTGTGTGAGCTACCTCCTTCTATATGTATTGTTCAGAATAGGTCGGCTTAAAGATGGTCTTGCTGCTTCAGAAAAACACTTGCAAAAAAAGCAATCATTATTAGATCGGCTCCTAAATAGAAAACCAAAGGAAGAAATGCTGGAATTACATCAACGATATGGATTTAGTGATGCATTGGGATTAATTAATGGACTTCTTAGATACGAACATCCTTCATTTTCAGATAACGAATTGGATTTGATCGACCAATTTATCTCTAACGTGGAAGAACATGACTTCCGCATTGACGAAAAAATCAACTCAATTCGTTCTTATAGACTCAGCCGAGCACGAAAATATGCATAACAATTTTTTGGGAGGCTTTGATCGTATCAAATCCAAGCGGACAGTAGTTTCTATTTTGTCAACGGAAGGCGACTTTCTATGAAGAAGACAAAATGCACGTTGTGCGGTAAAAACAAGGCAAGGAGAAAATGCAAAATACAACAAGATAAACTGATATGTTCATCGTGCTGTGCAAAACTGCGAAATCCTGATTGTGGGGATTGCCGCTATTTTGAAACAGCGAAGCAATATCAGATGTCAAAAGCCCAAAAAGTCAAGAAAAAGCATTTTATTGTGGAAATAAACGAAGAAGTTGAAAACGCTGTTGATGACGCCTTAGCCTTCGTTGAGAGAGGGGACATTAGTAAAGGCGAGGAGATTCTTAGGGAACTTCAAATACAATACCCAAGAAATCATATGGTTAACTATGGTATTGGGGTGGTTAATGCATTGAAAGGGCAATATGATGATGCCATCAAGTATTTTACAAGAACTACCGATATATTTCCGTATTTCATAGAAGCTCATTTCAATAAGGCAGTGGCTTACAAAAGCAAACTTGATATTAATAATATGGTAAGATCATTCAAGGAGGTAATTGCAATAGGAGATCCTCACGATGACATGGTTCAGAAGGCTAACAGTTTTGTTGTCGAATTGGAGCAGCAAATCATGGCCACGAACAATATCACACTGGAACAGTATTTCCAGGCTCAGAAAAAATTTGAAATAGCATTTTCTAATATGGAGAAGAAAGAATGGCAAAAGGCAATTAGGGAATTTGAGGAATGCCTCATGATCAACAAAAGACACCCACAAAGTTATGGAAATCTCGGACTTTGTTATGCCCAATTAGGCAGAAAATCGGAGGCCCTTGAGGCATTTGATAAAGCGATTGAAATCGACCCGAAGTATGAACCTGCGATCGTCAATAGAGCCGTGATTGAATCTTTGGATGAGGGTGAAAAACTCGAACAGGAGGGATTCATGTCTATTGATTATTACAAAGATTATCCATTAAAAAAGAAATCCTTTGTTGAGTCAATTCACAGTAAACTTCTTGGAGGATAAAAATAGCCTCCCAACCGGCTGAAGTCGGACTGGCAATTCCGCTGCATTCCTTTTCCAGCCGCACATCCGCACCGTTATCTTCAAATCCAATTTTTATTTGACATGCATGCATGATTGATGCATATTAATGCATATGAGAACAACACTAAACATAGAAGACAAGATATTGGAAAAGGCATCGCGGCTGACAGGGGTTAAGGAGAAAACCTCTTTAGTGCGGCTCGGTTTAGAAGCTTTAATCGCTCGCGAAAGCAGCCAGCGACTTGCCAAACTCGGCGGAACCGAAAATAATCTACGTCCCATTCCACGACGAAAATCTGCCTAAAAACTACCAGGGTCCTTGTTGACACTTCAATTTGGGTTACCCACCTGCGTCAAGGTAGCCGGCAGCTTGAAAAGTTACTAATGGATGCTGAGGTTATGTGCCACCCATTTATCATTGGCGAACTCGCCTGTGGCAACCTGAAAAACCGAAACGAAATCATCTCCTTGCTTCATTCCCTTCCAATGGCTCCGACGATTGAATTTGACGAATTTCTATTCTTTATTGATCAAAATCACCTAATGGGAAAAGGTGTTGGTTCCGTTGATGTCCACCTTTTAGCGTCTGCTCAGTTGGCCGAAGTACCATTGTGGACAGCAGATAAAAGGTTAAAATCTGCGGCAGACCAACTTGAATTGAAATTTGGAAAAAGATAACAATGGTATGAAGATGGACGGGCTATATCCCGCAGTTTTTAGCCATCCTGTTAGTTTCACCAGTGTTGCTTGGTTCAAGGCCAGTGCTTCCGCCCGCCCGCCACTTATGCCCAACGAAAGGACATAATATTTATCTACCTTCCCTTTTGCTTAACTGAAAATCCTTGACAACTTACTAATCGACACATATAATTTAACATATAAATACAGGAGGTGCCTTATGGGACAGGTTACGATTTATTTAGACGATGAAATTGAATCCAAAATGCGTGCGTCTGTAAAAGCCATGAATTTATCTAAAAGCAAATGGATAGCAAATTTAATTAAAGAAAAAGTTACAGATGAATGGCCTGAATCGGTAAGAAAACTGGCTGGCTCGTGGAAAGATTTTCCTTCCGCTGAAGAAATCAGGCAAACCATTGGTAAGGATATTCTACGCGAGGAATTCTGATGTTCGTGCTTGACACCAACACATTAATCTATTTCTTCAAAGGGTTTGGCAAAGTTGAACAGAATCTGCTGAGTAAATCACCTAAAGAGATTGGAATATCTACTATCGTTTTATTTGAACTTGAAGTTGGTATTGGGAAATCGAAATCTCCATATAAACGCATTCAACAATTAAATGATCTGATTTCTGTTGTCTATGTATTGCCTTTCGGCATGAAGGAATCCAAAAGTGCCGCCCTAATCCGTGTTCAGCTTGAAAAACAGGGAGTTCCAATTGGTCCCTTGGATATTCTAATTGGTGGTACGGCCTTAGCGCACCAAGCAACATTAGTTACTCACAACATAAAGGAATTTGGCCGCATCAAAAAACTACAGGTCGAAGATTGGTATTAATCTTATACAATATCCAACAATTTTAATGGGAAAATATTGCCCTCCAATATGAGAAGCAACGTACATCTTTTGCTCAGCAAATTCGGGGAAATTGCTCACCGCTTAAAGGTTCAAGAAGCCTGTGACCTCCTATCCTGGTCTTGAGAATAACCTTTCCTGGGTTTTCATTTGTAACTCTCCCTATTATTACTGATTCCCTACCCAGAGGGTCTGCTTTCATCGCCTCAAGGATACTTTCAGTCTTTTCTTGTGGTATAAAGGCAACGAGCTTTCCTTCATTGGCCAGATAGAAAGGATCAAATCCGAGCAGATCACATACACCCCGCACCTCTTCTCTCATTAGTATCTTTTCCTCTTCAACAATAACCCCCACTCTCGAGGAATTTGCTATCTCCCAGAGTACAGTGGCAAGCCCTCCCCTGGTCGGATCCCTCAAGACATGGATCTCTTTGCATGCGTTGATCATCTTCTGAACAAGCCCGTTAAGGGGAGCACAGTCGCTTTTTATCTCCCCCTTTAATGAAAACTCTCCACGCGCGAGGAGCACGCCTATCTCATGGTCTCCAATGGAACCATTGATGATAATGTTATCACCTGGCATTGCATGGGAGCCGCTTATATCAACCCCCCCAGGAACAATCCCAACTCCAGAAGTGGTAATAAAAAGCCCCTGTGCAGCACCATGCTCCACAACCTTTGTATCTCCTGCAACTACCATTACGCCCGCTTCGAGAGCAGCCTTCTTTATCGAAGAAAGAACCCTCTCAAGCTCTTCTGTAGAAAAACCTTCTTCCAGGATGAAAGAGGTTGAAATCCCTAAGGGCTTTGAGCCTACCATTGCGAGATCATTGACTGTTCCACAGATCGAAAGTCTTCCGATGTCACCTCCAGGGAAAAAGAGAGGCTTCACCACGTAGGAATCAGTAGTAAATGCAAGCCGTGATCTCTCGGTAGGGATTACAGCGCTATCATCCAGTAAAGTAAGAATTTTATTTTCTAGAAAGGGAAGGAATAGTTCATCGATGAGATCATGACTTAATTTTCCACCTGCCCCGTGAGCCAGCAGAATCTTTCTTTCTTTCATTCGAAAACCTCATATTTTTGAAAAGCAGCACAACTTCCCTCTGATGATACCATACAGGGCCCAACAGGGTCTTCCGGGGTACACCGTGTATTAAATAAGGGGCAATCCGGGGGTTTCTTAATCCCCTGTAGGATCTCACCACATAGACAACCTGGAGGATCAGCCTTTTCCTCATAGGGAATGTCAAATGCTAAAGCGGCATCCATTTGACTAAATTCTTCCCTTAACATAAGGCCGCTTTCCGGTATCATGCCAAGACCCCTCCAATGGGCATTGAATGGCTCAAAGACCTCTTCCATGACCAGTTGGGCCAGGCGATTTCCTTCATCTTTTACCGCCCTTGTGTACTGAATTTCTATTTCTGATCTCCCTTCGGTCTTCTGGCGCATGAGCATGTGTATTCCCTCCAGGATATCAAGGGCTTCAAAGCCAGTGATTACACCCATAAGAGAAAATTCTTGGGCAATAAAGGAATAGGGAGTTTTCCCAATTATCACGCTTACATGGCCAGGCAGAATAAAGCCGTCTATCTTTACATTTTGTGAGGAAAGCAAGACCTTTATACCTGGTGGTATGAGCCTTTGAGAAGAGAGTATATACAAATTAGTGATTGCCTTTCTTTTTACCTCTTTGACAGCGGCAGCAATAGCGCCTGCAGTAGTTTCAAAGCCTACTGCAAAAAAAATTACCTTCTTTTGTGGCTCTCTCATTGCAATTTCAAGGGGATCCAAAGGGGAGGTGATTATTCGAACATCTCTGCCCATCGCCCGTTCCTGATTAAGGGATGAGGAGGTTCCTGGAACCCTCATCAGGTCGCCAAATGTCACAAGGATCACGTTGGGTAGGCGTGCCAGGGCAACGGCCCTATCGATCTCTCCTACAGGCGTTACACATACGGGACAACCTGGACCAGATATAAGCTCTATTTCTTTGGGCAGGAGTGATCGTATGCCTGATCGGAAGATAGAAACGGTATGGGTGCCACACACCTCCATAAATCGGAGGTGCCCATTCGTAAGATTTACGATCTCTTTGAGGATGAAGGATACATCCCTGGCTTCATCTATCTTCTTCCGCTGATTCACGGTAACCCCTCTCTATTTCTTTAAAAAGGGCTAATGTCTCCAGAGCTTCCTCCTTTTCAAGCCTCTGGATGGCAAAACCAACATGCACAAGCACATAGTCCCCTTCCATAACATCAGGGCATATCAGAAGACTTACTTCCCTTTTAATACCGCCAAAGTCAACCTCGGCAATATCCTCTTTTATGAATACAACCTTACCAGGTACACCCAAGCACATTGGTAATCTCCTAACCCGGACAAGCCGGAATTGACCAAATGTCAAAGCTCAAATGCCAAATGAAACCCAAATGACAAAATGATAAAACGTATTGAATCCGGTGACGGCAGGACTCATCATAGTCCAGTCTTTTACTCAATTTAGTCATTTGATATTTGACATTGATTTGAAATTTAGATTTTGAAATTTGACATTGAGTAGGCACTTAATCTCCTTAACGGTGGAGTGCATAAAAGGCCTGTCCAAGTGATATACATCCATCATTAGGAGGGAGCTTTTGATGAATATGAACCCTGAAACCATCCTCATTTAGGATATCCCATGCCTTTTCGAGAAGGAATGTATTCTGAAAGACCCTGCCACTCAGGAATACATCCGATAAACCGGTTTTCTCCCTTATCTTTTTAGCCATCCGGGATATAACCCGTGCTATGGAATTGTGGAAACGAGTAGAAATAATAGAGGGACTCTCTTTCAGTTTTATATCCTTTACAATTGCCTCAATAATGGGATCGGGATCGATGATAAGACCTCCCTTTTGCTCAAAAATTTCAAAAGGATACTCACCTAACTCTCCCTCTTTCACCATCTGTTCAAGTTCCACTGCTGCCTGGCCTTCGTAGTTGACTGACCGCCTCACATTCAGAAGAGCGCTCACTGCATCGAAGAGCCGTCCCATACTGGAGCACAAGGGTGAGTTTATCCGAGCCTTCACCGCCAATTGTATTTGCAACCATCGCTCAAGGTCAAGATCCTCTACGAAAGGTATGTGAAGCCCTTTAAAATCTCCATAGATCCTTTCAAGGTAGGCTGCTGCCATCCTCCATGGTTCCCATACTGCTTTATCGCCCCCGGGCAGGGGGATTTGTTTTAAATGCCCTAAGCGTGTGTATCCCTGAACACTCACCTCCAGAAATTCCCCGCCCCATACTGTGCCATCTTCTCCATATCCTGTGCCATCCAGCACTACTGCAAGCGCAGGCCCAACGCTCCCATATTCTGCCATACAGCTTAGTGCATGGGCAAAATGATGTTGAATCCCTATTTTGGGTATGTCAAGTCCCATCGCATACCTGGTAGAAAAATAGTCAGGATGGAGGTCATGTACGACAAGCTCGGGCTCTATCTGAAACAGTTGTTTGAAGAGCTCTATGCCTTGTTCAAAGGAGCTCATTGTCTCAAAGTTCTCCATGTCCCCTATATGCTGGCTCAAAAAGGCATAATCACCTTTTGTTAGGCAAAATGTGTTCTTTAGGTCTGCTCCACAGGCAAGGATATGTTTTCCTTCTTTATTTAATTTGATGGGAAATGGAGCAAAACCTCGAGCCCTCCTTAAAAATGTTACCGTTTCCTTTAATAGCTTAACCACCGAGTCATCGCATCGTGTATGGATTTCTCTATCATGCACCAAAAAGAAATCTGCAATATTGCGAAGCCGGGAAAAGGCCTCTGTATCTTTAAAAACGATGGGTTCATCGCTTACATTTCCACTTGTCATAACAAGGGCATCAACTCCTTCACTAAAAAGAAGATGGTGAAGTGGTGTATAAGGAAGCATCACCCCAAGAGTCTTCTGAAAAGGAGCAACGGATGGGGCTATCTTTGCACCTACTTTCCTCGGAAGAATAACAATCGGCCTCTCCTTGCTGTTAAGGAGATCCCTTGATACAACATCTATAATGCATAGACCTTTAACGACCTCCAAGTCCCTGCACATAAGGGCAAACGGTTTGTCCTCTCTATATTTTCTCGCCCGTAGACCTGCGACGACCTCCTCTTTAGTCGCATCACAGGCCAGGTGAAAACCCCCAAGGCCTTTTATAGCTACAATCTTACCCCTCTTAAGTAGAACAATCGTCTCTTCTACAGGATCATGGGTTGTGATCATTTTACCTGAGTTAGTAAAGAGCTGGAGTGTTGGTCCGCACTCTGGGCAGGCATTTGGTTGCGCATGGAAACGCCTATTTGATGGATTGTGATATTCACTGCTACAAGTTGGACACATTGTGAAGGGGGCCATAGTGGTATTATCTCTGTCGTAGGGAACATCCTTGATAATAGTAAAGCGAGGACCGCAGTTTGTGCAGTTGATAAAGGGATAGCGAAAGCGGCGATCTTGAGGGTCAAAGAGCTCATTCAGGCAATCCTTGCATGTGGCAATATCAGGAGAAATCAAAGCGAGCTTCCCTTCACCTTCTTTGCTTTTTTTTATTTCGAAGTCATGATAACCAAAAGGTGAAAGAAAAAGGATGGCAGTCTTTTCTATCCTGGCAATAGGAGGAGGAGAAGAGAGCCCGAAAAGGAATGTATTTACTCTATCTTTTTTCCCCTCTATCTCTATTGTTACCCCCTTTTCATCATTAAGGACCCATCCCTTAAGATCATTTTCCAGGGCAAGGTCGTACACAAAGGGACGAAATCCCACGCCCTGGACAACACCTTTTATCTGCACACAGGCCCTAATTGCTTCCATTATCTATCCTTTGTGCTCACCTTATCCTTAATCCATTCGAACCAGGTGTCGAGGCCCTCACCTGTTTTACAGGATATAGCCATGATTTTGAGCTTTGGGTTGACCTTAAGCGCATCGCCTTGAAATCGCTCCATGTCAAAGTCCAGGTAGGGAAGAAGGTCGATCTTGTTCAGCAGCAACACAGTGGAAACCTGAAACATAAGGGGATATTTCTGTGGTTTATCATCACCCTCTGTAACAGAGATGATCATCACCTTATCATTCTCACCGATGTTAAACTCTGCGGGGCACACAAGGTTTCCGACGTTCTCTACAATGAGAAGATCTATCTGGTTTAAATCAAACTCTTTGAGCACTCCCCTTACCATATTTCCGTCGAGGTGGCAGGCACCTCCCGTGTTTATCTGGACAGCAGGGATGGCATGATGAGCAATCCTCTCCGCATCACGCGAGGTAGCGATGTCTCCTTCAATAACTGCAATACGGTTTTTGTCTTTGAGATGTTCTACTGTTTGTTCAAGGAGCGTTGTCTTGCCTGCTCCAGGGCTTCCCATCAGGTTGAGCACGTAAATCCCTTTCTCAGCAAAAATCGTTCTGCTTTGAGAAGCTATCACTTCGTTTGCCTCAAGAATGTTTCTGACTACCTTAATTTCCATCTTCTATCTCCATGTTTCTTATTTCCAGTTCCCTTCCTGCTATCATCTCCACATCTATTGCCTCACAATAAGGGCATATCAAAAAAGGATCTTCCAAGATGCTTATCTCCCCACACTGATTACATTTTATCCTCAACGGTATCTCCTCAATCTCAAGGGAACTCTCTTCAGCTATCCCTCCTGCTCTGAGAGCCTCAAAGGCAAATCTCAGGGCATCTGGCATTACTCCACTCAACCTCCCGATCTGCAATGTAACCCGTGTAACCTTTGCCCTCCTATATGGAAGGGCTTCCTGCTCTATAATCTCGAGGAGGCTCTGGGCTATCCCGAATTCATGCATATCCCATTCCCTTGAGCTCTTTAAAGGTCGCCTTTATCACCTTTGGCACCGCGGCCTTTACCTCCGGAGTGAGCTCCATGCCACATGAAATTTCCTTGGGCTCAATGCCGATAATAACTACAGAGGCATGTCCGCCGAGCTGCCTCGCCATTAACAAGACATCCAAAAGATCGACTTGATGAAGGGAAAGAGGCCTCTCATCAGCACCCATAAGATCCTCGGGAAGGCACCGGTAGATGGTGCCCGGCTCCCCTCCTGATGTCAGGGCATCAATAACAATAATTTTCTCACTCTCATGGATAATCGATAACAGGTCCATCGTAGCAGTACCACCATCAATGACCTCAACCCCTGGCGGCAGTTCTCTATTTTCCATTTCTTTCACTACGTGAACGCCAACCCCTTCGTCCTTGAGGATCAGGTTCCCAACGCCAAGTATAATTACATTTTTCTGTGCCATTGTACTAAAAGCTCCCTGCAGTTCCATAACAGCGGAATATGGTATTCTAAAAAAAGGCAAATGAAATATCCCTTAAGGATAGGTTTCCATAAGGGATATGATCGAGCTCCTTTTTTCGGTTCTCGCTCAGGCAAGGTTAGCAAGACTTAAAATATCGGGAACCTTTTTCTCCCAACCAATTGCCATTATGTGGACCCCCTGGCTGAGATCCTTGAGATCTCTCATAAGCTGCGCAGCGATCTCCAACCCGGTTGCTGCCTTGTCTTTTGCCTTGGCCATATCGTCGATCATGTGCTCAGGTAAAAATACACCCGACACATTCTTGTTCATATATCGCGCCATACCAGCGGACTTCAGAGGAATAACCCCTGCCAAAACAGGCACCTTGAACTGTGCCGCCTGCTTCATGAATTTTTCAAAAGCCTCAACATCGTAAACTGCCTGTGTCTGGAAAAACCGTGCCCCCACGCTGATCTTTTTCTCCATCATGGTAAGCTGGAGCTCGAATGATTCGTCTGTATCGGACACTGGTTTCACCACTGCTCCAACAAAGAGATCGGTCTTTCCTTGAAGTTCATTACCTGCCAGATCATACCCTTCATTCATTCGATTAATCGTCCAGATCAATTGCTCTGAGTCCAGGTCATAAACGTCCTTGGCATCGATATGATCTCCCAGGGTGGGATAATCGCCTGAAATAACCAGCACGTTTTTGATTCCAAGAACAGAGGCGCTTAGTAGATCAGATTGCAGGGCGATCCTGTTTCTATCACGGCAGGTCATCTGAAAAACGGGATCCATGCCCTTTTCTACAAGTATGGAGCAGGTCGCAAGTGAGCCAAGCCTCATGACCGCGCTCTGCTGATCGGTTACATTTACTCCGTCCACTTTTCCATTAAGGATTTCTGCCAGCTCCATAATCTCCGATATGTCTGTCCCCTTTAAGGGACCGACCTCAGTTGTAACAGCAAATTTACCGCCATCTAATGCTTCTTTTAGAGCCATTATACTGTGCCCTCCTCCCTTGATTCATCCATTTGCTCAAGAGCCCACATGGATGTGGAAAGCATTTCTGGTCTGGGCCTCATCTTGTTCCAATCCTTGGGAGGGATAAATGTCTTTAGCACATCAAGCCTTCCAGTCTCTTTTAGGCGTGCATAAATCAGCTCCCACCCGCAGGGTTTCTCAGGGCTTACTTCGCATTTACCATTGGAAGCGCCTCCGCATGGCCCATTTCTCAGGCCCTTTGAACAGACTGTGAGCGGGCAGATTCCACCAGTATATTCCAGCAGACAATCCCCGCACTCCATACACCTCTCCGATCCCCGCCATTCACCTCGGGAGCCCCCAAGGTTTATCGTATTGCAACCGGGGTGTACTGGCTTCTTTACCATGGCTGCCGCAGTTTGGATACCGATACCACAGCATAGCACCAAGAGGGAATCTGACTCCATTATCGTATCCTCAAGAGGCCTTAGCCTTGAAGCCACGAGAGCCTTCTGGCAGAGGAAATCAACAACGCTGTAACCTGATACTGTCTTCCCCTCCCCTTCTAAACGTTCTTTCATCTCCAGCACCTGAGGTAATCCTCCGGTCTGGCTGGCCTGTGCGCATCCGTCACACCCCACAATAAATACTTTATCTTCACCCTCCAGATACCTTAATATTTCCTCAAAAGGCTTCTGTTCTGACCTTAGCATTGTTACTCTCCTGTTAACCCTGTTACGTAATTTAAGTAATTATCGGTAATCTATTTTGTTGTAGCTAAAAAACAATATTCCATATTTGGATAAGAAATCATAAATGACGTTATAGGGTTAAGCTATTATATATCTTCTTAATTCTCGTCCCTTATGATTCAACAAATGAACAGCGCAGGCAATACATGGGTCAAATGATCTCACTATCCGCACTATTTCAAATGGATTTTTCTCATCCCTCACCCGTGTCCCTATCAAGGCCTGCTCAATGGGACCATGGTTACCCATATCATCCATTGGAGATGCATTCCATGTTGTAGGTACGACACATTGATATTTATGAATCTTTCGATCTTTAATGACAATCCAGTGCCCCAAAGCCCCTCGAGCTGCATCTACTATCCCCACGCCGGTTCCCTCTTCAGGCATTGTGTAATCAATATACGCCGGTTCCCCCGGTTTCAACGAGAGAACCCAGTCTTCCAGATTCTTGGCTATGTGTAAGGCACAGAGTGCTCGGGCTGCATGCCTTCCGAGGACTGAAAAAAGGACGTCTGGAGAGGCCTTGAAATAGTCGAGCACGAAGTTCACCATTTCCTTTGTTGCCGGATCACCCGCAGCATATCCCACAGCAATCCTTGCCAATGGGCCAACCTCGTATACCTCCCCATTGTAGCGTGGGGCCTTTATCCAGGAATAACCTCCCTCTTTACGGGGCATGGGCCTGGTCTCTCCATCAAATGGATGAAGTCCTGAGGTGTTGTCCTCGTACCATGAATATTTAATCCACTCATTGATCTGATCCAGGTCAAGGGGTGAATGTTCTAAGCCTACCGATGTACTCCCCTGCTTGAATAGTCGCGCTCTCTTTGTGTAGTCCGGGTCGCTCCCGTCCAGGTCAAAAATCCCGTAAGACAGAAATCGCCCGCAACCTTTTCCAATTTCAAAGTAATCGCCATAGGTCTCTGCAACCTTTATCACATCGGGAACATATATATCCTCAACAAATTCCCTGATTTCCCTTGCCCGCGCAAGGAGTGTAGCAATCTTATCAACAGTGGGAATTTCCGTCATACCTCCCGGTGTCACCGCACATGCATGGGGAAGCTTTCCAGCCAGTACGGCTGTTGCTTCATGCCCTTTATGCCTCATGTCTAATGCCTGGACATAATGGGAAACCAGCTCTTGGTCGAGGGCTGGCGAAAAACGGTAATCCCCTTCATAGCGCGGTACAAAGGGGGCAAGTTCACCTCGTGAGATAAAGGCCTTTATGCTCTTCAGGGTTCGATCATTTCCTTCATAGGTTGCCACCTTTGTAACGTCTACATAATCAAGGGCAGCTAAGTGGTAAAAGTGGAGGATATGATCCTGAACCTGATGGAACCCCATGGTCAAGTTTCTCATATGGCGAGCGTTATCAGGTATCTTGTCTGCAATCCCAAAGGCGCTATCCAGACTCAATGCCGATGCTGTAGTGTGACAGTGATTGCAGACCCCACAGATTCTCTCGGTTATCAGCTGGGCATCTCGAGGGTCTCTGCCCTCCAGTATCTTCTCGAATCCCCTAAAAAGCATTCCCGAGCACCCGGCCTCCTTGACCTCTCCGCCATCGACAATTGTCTCTACCTTGAGGTGTCCTTCAATTCGCGTTACAGGATCTATTACTATTTTACCCATCTTTCTCAATCCTCCAGTTTTTTCCAATATTCACCGATTCTGGGAATATCCACATCAGTGAGTTTCTCATAAAAAGAGCCAAGAAAGTCTGGGAACTCCGGCTGGGTGCATCCCTGGCATCCCATACCAGATTTGATACACCAGTTGACACCGTTATTCCACTGCCGTATCGGACAATCAGCATAGGTAATAGGACCCTTACACCCAAGCTCGTACAAACACCCCGGATCACCGAACTTCTTGGCGAACTTCCCCTCGTCGAAATATGCCCTCCGCTGACAGTTCTCGTGAATGAGTTGCCCATAAAAATCCTTTGGCCGGAGCCAGTCATCTAAATCTTCCGATTTAGGCAGACCAGCTATGAGAAGTTTTGCCACAGTACCGATGAACCAATCCGGGTGAGGAGGACATCCTGGCAAATTGATAAGAGGAGTGGTAATCCCATCCTCTTTGAAGATGTCCATTATCGACTTCACCCCAGTAGGATTGGGTTTTGCCCCTGGTATTCCGCCGAACGAGGCACAGGTTCCAAGGGCGATCACGGCCATTGCCTTTTTACCAAGTTCAACTACCCACTGGTAGAATGGTATTGGCTCCTCATTTCTCTCGCCTACTATACAGTATACACCCCCATCAGCAGTGGGGACCCCCCCTTCCACGATCAAGAGGAACTGGCCCTCATATTCCCGACCGGTATCCTCTATTACCCGTATCACCAGATCCCCTGAACCTGCCGAAATATTTGTATGAAACTTCAAGCTGATATGCCTTCCCGGCACCACCTCATCAATCAGCACATTCTTTATGGAAGGAGCCACTGTATTGAGAGCAGAAATAGAGCACCCGCCACAGGTTCCGCCTCCCATCCAAACTGCCGGTATTTCTTTAACACCAGACATCTCATACCTCCCTTTTAATTTTTACATCTCATCGGGTAGATAAGCATCTGTCAAAAAATCTAACTCTTTCAATCTAAAAAATGACCCCGGCGCTTCCTCTCGGCCATGAGCTCAAGGCCGAATGGCGCTTCAGGGTTATATATAAAAGAAACTCTACGTAGAGCATGGGGATGTGTTTTTTTTTGTTATGCCCTCATAAAGGCACAGAAGTGATCCGGATAATCGGGATTTGCCAGAGGGAGACTATAATAGTAATTGTAACGTTGCAATAAATCCCAATTATCCGGACCCGAGCACGGGACCTTGTTTCAAGGGCATAAAGCAAAAAAAGACTTCTACATGCTCTTTTCCAGATTAAGTTTCTCAGGAAGGGCAATTACCAGCTTTAAAGCCTTGCTCATGGGCAAGCATATCTAAGTGCAAGGTAATAAGGTTTTCCAACTCCAGCGGAGCTGGCTGCTCAATAATCCTCATATCTAATGTCTTAATATAGCGATTGCACTTTTTGCAGAAATCAACTCTAAAGCCCTCCTCTTCCTCGCTTACAAAGTATCCAAGCTTTTTAGGTTGATCATTCTCGCAAAAGGGGCATTTTAGCCTTGGATAGTACCATTCATAGCCACAGAGTTCACAGTGGAGAAACCTCTTTCCCTGATCACCTAAATAGGCCATATCTGGATAGGAGCCGCACAGGGGACAGTAACCATAATTCCAGCCATCCTTTTCAATCCTTTCCCCAGCCGATTCTTTCAGGATATTTAGAGAAGGCCTCAAGGACATATGTGTTAAAAATTTAATAACCATTGGCTCGAGATTGACCTCTTTAGCCATGCTGGTCACGGTTGTTTCATCGCGTGAAAGAAACGCAGTAATAAGATTTTTTAACCAACCAGGATTAGCTCGTGCCTTGCTCAACGCCTTTTCTAAGGCCTCCTTATCTTTCCTTTTTTTTGAAGACAAATGCTCTAATAAACGCTTGAACAGGGAGGAGGCAGCTTTTAGATCAAGGGGCAAATCCTCTCTTGAAAACAAAGGAAATCCTTCCTTTACCTTAATTTCGCCTATTACCTCATCCTTCACTCCATATTTGATCTCAGGTTTAATCTCATTAAGAAAAATTACTATATCCCTGTATACAGATAGGGCCTCTTTGTACATAGGTCTCTTTTGGATAAGCCGATCTATTTGGTGTAACAATTCATTGCTCATAATAGTCTTCTCATCTCATATACGTTGTGATCTAAATAAAAAGGGTGCCCCTATAAAAGGCACCCTTTCTGTTAGGGGGGGTTCTGTTAACTTGCCAATTTATGAAGCAATTGCCACTCCTTCGACAATTCTTTTAATGGTTTGGCAATTCGCTTTAAGGCCATCTTTCTGTCTATCCCTCCTGGTATTATTGTGGCCTGAGCATATTCATGATACTTGGCAGGCTCATCAGCCAGGAGATAGAAGACCCTGGTATCCTCAATACCAGACAATGTTGCCTTTGGGAACTTTCCCTTCACCTCAGCCAGACGTTTTTTGGCCAGGGAAACCATCTTATCCCTGTCCCCAAAATTCATGGCCCCTGTCGGGCATGTCTTGACACAGGCCGGCAGAAGCCCATTATGGACCCGATCAACGCACATTGTGCATTTGGCTATATACCCAGTTCCTGGTTGAGCCCTGGGTATATTGTACGGACATGCCTCCTGCACATCTTCGCTGTTCACCTTTTTCAGTTTATCGGTGTAAAGAACCGCACCGGTAAGCTCATCTACAATAATAGCATTCGGGTCCTCAGGTATCTCCTTACAAGGTGGATCAACACAATGCCTGCACTGATCCGGGAAAAAATACCATACAGGTTTGCCATCGTCTCCTATATCTTCAGAAAACCGAACCAGTTTATAGGTGTAAAATGAAAGATCTTTGGGGTTCTGAAAACTTCCCCAGTTCTCGGTCTTGGTAGCAGGAAGTTCATTCCATTGCTTGCAGGCAATCTGACAACCCCTGCATCCGGTACATAACGTAGTATCAATAAAAAATGCCTTTCCTTCCATCAGATCACCTCCTTATATCTTCTTGACGTTAACCATAAAGGCCTTTGTTTCAGGTATCCTGGTATTTGGGTCACCTGTTGATGGTGTCAGCAGGTTGGCTGAATCACCGCCATCCTTGGGATAGACCCATCCGAAATGCCATGGTAGCCCTACCTGATGAACCACAGTGCCCTGTATTGTAAAAGGTCTGAAGCGCTTAGTAACAAGAGCTACAGCCTTTACCTTTCCCCTGGCTGATTCCACAATAACCTTTTCTCCGTTCTTCACTCCTCTCAGCATGGCAAGTTCCGGGCTCATCTCCACAAAGAGCTGAGGTTGGGTCTCCAGCAGCCATGGTTGCCATCTGGTCATAACACCAGTCTGCCAGTGCTCACTGACCCTGTAGGTGGTACACACAAAGGGATACCTGGGATCGCATGTCCTGTAAGCATCCATATCTGTCTTGTAGATGGGCGCTGTTGGATTGATAACCCGACTGGAGAACAGGTTTTTCTCCACGGGACATTCAAGAGGCTCGTAGTGCTCCGGAAAAGGTCCGTCTGCCCTTCCAGGCCCGAAGACACGGGCATGTCCTTCCGGTTTCATAATAAAGGGATACTTTGTCTTGGGATTCGGAGTGCCATCAGGTTTGAGCATGGGTGGCCAGCCACCATCAGGGACATCGCCAACCCATTTTGAACCGTTCCATCTGATAACAGGATGTTCCTTATCCCAGGGGTTTCCATATTTGTCCACCGATGCCCTATTATAGATAATGCGCCGATTTACAGGCCAGCACCAGGACCATTCCAGATTCAGGCCAATGCCTGATTTCTCTCTCGTTCTTCTGGCTGCCATATTTCCCTTATTGGTATATGAATTGCAGTAAAGCCAATTAGCACTACTCGTAGAGCCATCTGCCTGCAAATAGGCAAAACTGGGGACCAGATCTCCCTTCTTAAAAGACTTGCCCTTAACAGTGATATCTCTCAGAAAATACCCATTTATTTCCTTTGCCATTTTATGTGCGTCAAATCTTCTGTTGGTAGTGTAGTTCCATTTCAGGTTGAGGATAGGCTCCGGAAAAACTGCATTTTGGTCTCTGCGATAGAGGTATCTGACCTTCTTGAACAGGTCTGTCATGATATCTCCGTCTGGTCTGGAATCCCCTCGTGGTTCAGTCGCCTTATAACGCCACTGCATCCAGCGACCGCTGTTGGTAATGGATCCCTCTTTTTCAACAGATACTGCACATGGCAGCATAAAGACCTCGGTCTTAATCCTTTTTGGATCCATGCCCGGGCCTTTCCAAAATGATCCTGTCTCATTATCAAAGATATTCACATTAACCAACCAGTCCAGCTTTGCCAATGCCTGTCGAGTCTTGTTCGCATTGGCCCCTGAACTTGCCGGGTTCTGTCCCCAGGCAAAGAAGCCTTTAAAGTTCCCCTTATACATCTCATCAAAGATATCAAGCCAAGAATAGGCCTTGCCATCATCCAGCTTAGGAAGCCAATTGTAGCCAAAATCATTCGCATTTGTAGCCTTTCTCCCAAAAAAAGACTTGAGCAGACTCACTGAGTATTTTGGGTAATTTCCCCACCAATTTGCACTTAAAGGATCATTGGTCTTTGGAGTATATTTGGCATTGTAATCGGAGAGGCTCGCTTGAGATGCCTTAGGGGTTTTCAGGTAACCAGGCCATATGTGGTAGAGAATACAGTGATCAGTAGAGCCTTGAACATTCGATTCTCCTCTGAGGGCATTGACACCACCTCCAGCCACGCCCATGTTCCCCAATAATAATTGTATAATAGCCATAGTTCGTATATTTTGAACACCTACGGTGTGCTGTGTCCAGCCCATGGCATACATAATGGTTCCGGCCATGCCTTTTTCCCCCGTTGCCGAGTACATTTTATAAACCTTCACAAGATCTTCTTTGGGTGTCCCGGTAACTGAAGATACCGTATCCAGGTCATATCTGCTAAAGTGTTTCCTTAATAACTGAAATACACAGCGTGGATCTTGAAGCGTCCTGTCTTTACTTGGATTGCCATTTTCATCTTTTTCAAATGCCCACGTGCTTTTGTTGTACGTGCGGGTCTTGGGATCATAACCGGAAAAGAGGCCATCCTTGAAGTCAAATTTATCAGCCACAATGAAGGCGGCATTTGTATACTCAGCCAGGTATTCCTTAAAATATTTTTTGTTTTCAATAACGTATTTGATCATTCCGCCCAGAAACGCAATATCTGTTCCTGATCTCAATGGGGTAAAAAAATCGGCCTTTGATGATGTCCTTGTAAATCGTGGATCAACGCTTATCAGCTTACCTCCCCTCTTCATAGCCTCGGTCACCCACTTGAATGAGATAGGGTGGTTTTCGGCAGCATTGGAACCCATAATTAAAATACAGTCACTGTTTCGAATGTCGATCCAGTGATTTGTCATTGCGCCGCGTCCGAACGACTCTGCCAGAGCCGCAACTGTAGCGCTGTGTCAGATACGGGCCTGGTGCTCAATATAGACGAGCCCCATAGCCCTCATCATGGCCTGTATTGCCCAGCACTCCTCATTGTCAAGAGCGGCGCTCCCAACGTGAGCTATGGATTCTGTTCGATTCACCACCTGCCCTTTACTATTTTTATAAGAAAACGTTTCATCCCTGGTATGCTTTATATTTAATGCGATCTTATAAAGGGCCCAATCCCAAGAAACCTGCTGCCATTCACTACTGTATGGTTTACGGTAAAGGGGAGTGATCAATCTGTTTTCATTGTTAACCAGTTGACTGAGTGCAGCGCCCTTGGAGCAGAGAGAGCCTTCATTGATAGGATGATCTGGGTCACCCTCTGCATTGATAACCTTCCCTGATGCGCCTTTGCTGGTGTGAACAATGATACCGCATCCTACTGCGCAATACGGGCAGATTGTGGTGGTCTCTTTTGCATACCTGATCTTTAATGTTTGTGCATAGGATTTGACTGGTTTCAGATCCATACCCAAACCAAGGGCCATCACACCTGCGGCAGTTCCTACAGAAATCTTCAAAAATTGTCGTCTATTAATCTTCATCCGCTAACCTCCTTTCTTCTATGTTTTAAAAGAAGCGGTTGTTAATGGTTACAGGCTGACTTTGCTATTTACTTACATTTACTTTTGATTTTTTTATTATTGGTATACTTATGATATGAATTATGAGGAAGCAATTTGAATGCCAAAACATAGAAATCGTAGCTATTTTAAATTCTATAATAATTTTAGACAGATACATCAAGGAAGGATAGAGAGAAAGGATTGAAGGAGAATGATTTATTGCAAAATTGCAATAGGTTTCAACGCTGCATTTTATTTTATGAATCAAGTTAAGTGCCTAAAGTTTAAAGTGCCTAAAGTGCCTAAAGTTAAAGGGACAAAAATGACCATCACATGCTTTGGCCCAGTTCTTATTGGTTTAAAAATGGGATTTCCTATACTATTAAATTAACTACTTATTAGACAAAAGATACAAATAAAAAAACTATTGCATTTTTGCAAAAGAGGTAAAAGTAAAAAATAAAGGCAGTCAGCCTAAGGCTGACTGCCTTATAAATTAAATAATCAGTTCGTTTACCCTGTCAGAGTGCCTGTGCGGAACCTTAGACACTATAAAGTGGTATTCCATTTATTAAACAGACTGCGATGGCCTATCCAGAACCCTAACAGGGTTTACTCTACTGGATACCCAGCTTTTGCCCAGGCCTTCCAGCCTCCATCCATACTTTTCAGATTCTTATAACCCATCCTCACAAGAGTATAGGTTCCCAGGCAAGACCTACCACCTGTCTTGCAATACACTACAACTGCTGCATTCTTATCAGAGATATCCTTGCCAATATCATACTCAAGTTTACCCCTGGGAACGTTTTTTGCGCCAGGTATATGCCCCTTCTTATACTCTTTTTCCGTCCTGACATCAAGGAAAGTGAATCCGCCCTTATCAAGAATTGCCTTGGCCTCAGATACAGAGATTGTAGCAATATGCTTTAGTGACTCTTTCTCAAAATCTTTAGCTGTCATATCCTTGGCCAATGCCAAAGATGCATTAAAGGCAAATGTAGCGCTGATCATTAACACAATTATCAAAATCAAATGTTTCTTTTTCATAAAAACTTCTCCTTATTGTTTTATTGTTAAATATTTAAGCAAATAATTACTATTGTATCTATATTAAAAGAATAGAACTATCACAAAAGGCATCTATTGACTTTCTTCTCACCTCCTCTCAAAGAACTATTTTGCAACTACTTATTTTGGTTGCCATTTCTGCTTTTTTGGAATCAAATTAACAGGAACTATCACATTTTTGTTTGCCCCTTTTTCATTGTCTTCTACATCTTTTTCCAGCAAGAAAAGAGATTCATTTCCATGGCACGCATTGCAGCTTGCATTCTGTGTTGTTTTTAGCCTGATATTATGGGGTGTTGCAAGCTTCCAGGTAGGCACTGTGTCAAAGTTACTCAAGGCATCTTTCACATAAAAATCAAAGGTGCCCCGATCAACAGGTATATGCCGTAACGTGACGAATTTTTCAGGTCTCTTTTCTGATTTCAACGGATTGAAACCAATCTTAAAATCAAACCATGAGGATTTTGTTTTGAAAAAGGCAAGGCCTTGCTTATCTTTGCCCACATGGCAAGCGCTACAATTATTATAGGGCTGAGAATGACAGACATGGCAACTCGCCTTATCCTTATGAATCCTGTGAGTTATAACATTCTTTGCCTCTCTTTTATATATCTCCTTGTGACAATCGACACATTTTGGCCCATTTTCCACATCATACCTGTGTGCGTAATCCTTTCCGTTGCCATGCATCTCCTCCCCGGTATGGCACTTGTCGCATTTCATATACTTTTCCTTGTGAATACTCGGTAAAAGCCCCTCGTGCTCACCAAGATATTCTTTCTGTATACGACTCCCATGGCAGGCTGTGCAGACCTCCTGCATTGGTGGTTTCTTTTGAAATAGGTGCCCATCCAGAAATCCCCCTTCAACTGAGTTTGGTCTGCTGATGTGGCACTGACCGCAACTGCTGTGGCACTTAGAACAATGGGTATTCATTGCGCATCCTAATTTGTTACGAATTACAGTATTACTGCTCGCCCTTTCATCAATTATTAATTTATACGGTCTCAGGCTGACATGAAGACTCTTTTGGTAATTCTCATTAATCTCATCATGACAATCTCCACACGCTGTGCTGGCGTCAGGATAGGTAGGATCTTTCACAACGCCCTTATGGGCTGTCTTCCAATTGGGGTCATCTGGGTTACCGCCATGGCATTCATGGCATGCAATCTCTCCATGGTTTTCATCATCAACAATGTCACTGTCAACAAGAATCTTCTCGTGCGGAGCCAACGACTCCACAGCACCGCCTCACCCTTCACCACTTGTCTCTGCAGACTTAAGAGCTGGTCTCGCTTTAGCGATCTCCCTGGTTGCTTCGATCAATTTTTTGGCACTTGTATGGCATTGAAAACACTGAGTATCCTCATATGCGTGGCATAGAAAGGTATTGCTTAGAATAAGAGCCATACAAAAGGCAGCAGCCAAGCCAATTAGTTGAAAAGATTTCATACCTAAAACCCTCTCTTTCTGCCTAAAAATAAACAGTAATGATTGTAAGTTAAAAGATTTGCGATTTACCCAGTTAAAAAGTCCCACCATTCATGGCGGGGGTGGTAAAGATAATATCTATACTCCTTTTAAGAAGTACAGGGCTTAATACCCTGACCTTCTAACAGGGTCTACTTTAATTCCAGTTTACTTTCCTATTGGCACTATAGATCAAAATAAACAGGCAATTTGGATGCCAAAATATAGAAATCGTAAGAATTTTAAATTCTACAATAAATTCAATAAGATAAATAGATGAAGCGTAGAATAAAATGATGAGAAGATGATTATTTATTGCAGAATTGCAATATGATTAAGTACTATATTTCATTTTATGAATTAAATCAAATAGTTATTATAAAAAGATAAAACTGAATAACTCTTGCATTTTTGCAAAGGGTTTAAAGTCAAAATAATTTTCTGATAAACATATGAAGTTTTAATTGTTGATAGTTGTCAGTCATCCTTTGAAAAGAATAAAAAGCTGAAATAAAAGGCCTTACGAACCTGGCAGCTTTAATATCTACTTTTAATGCCCAAAAAATACAAGCGCAACTGGCCACGGATAACAGATGACGGATATACTCTCTCTATGTATTAGGCGAAAGATTGTATTTCTTCATCTTTCTCCAAAGTGTGCTTTTATCAATATGAAGTAGTTTGGCAGTCTCTTTCATATCCCATTGGCACTGTTCCAGAAACTCAAGGATATTTTTTCTTTCAATAACAGCTAAGGGTTTTAAGCTATGAGATAATGCAATCGATCCCGGTAAAGAGGAATTATCTGGATCCTCCTCCTTTAAAACCTGAGGAAGATCATAATGATGGATGATATCATCCTCACAAAGGGCAACAGCGTTCTCAAGGATATTCTTTAACTCCCTGACATTTCCCGGGTAATCGTAATTGAGGAACAATTGGAGAGCCATCTTCGAAACATTCGTAACCTTCTTGCCCATATCATGGGGAAGATCCTGCAATATCCCTTCAATGAGCAACGGGATATCCGACTTTCGCTCCCTTAATAGAGGAAGGGTGATTTCCATAGTATTGAGCCGATAGTATAAATCCTTTCGAAATAGGTTCCTCTCTATCATACTCACAATGTCTTGGTTTGTAGATGAGAGCACCCTTACATCAACCCTAACAGGCTTAGTAGAACCCAAAGGAAAAAACTCCTTATCATCTAAAACCTGGAGAATCTTACTTTGAAGGAGAATAGGTAGATCACCTATTTCATCTAAAAATATCGTTCCCCCTTGAGCAAGTTGAAACATACCTGGTTTGTTTCTCTTGGCATCGGTAAAGGCACCTTTCTTATATCCAAAAAGCTCTGATTCCAGAAGATGTTCCGGGAGTGCAGCACAATTTACCTTTATGTAAGGGCCTTTAGATCGAGGAGAAAGATTATGAATCGTCCTTGCCAGAAGATCCTTCCCTGTTCCGGTTTCTCCGAGGATTAATACATTACATAGACTTTCTGCAATAGAGGGGATCATCTCGAATATTTTCGTGATCTTTTCATCCCTTCCTATCATATCATCAAGGGTATAGCTTGCCTTTAGCTTCTTTTCTAAAGAGATCTCAAGGGATATATCCCTAAACGAGCCAAGTCCTCCGATCATATTTCCTTTTTCGTCCAGTAAAACAGATCCGGTAATATTAATCGGAACTTTCTGATTAGCCTTATTTAATATGGTAACATTTCCTTGAGAATAATCTCTTCCTGACTCAATTGCCTCTCTTATGTAACATCCATCTGGGCAAAGTTCTCCCTGGAAAACATCATGGCAGTATTTACCTATAACATCGACTGCTTTGAGGCCTGTAATCTCCTCAGCCTTCTTATTAAAAAAGGTGATTTTCCACTCCAGATCTACAGTAAAAATGCCCAGGGAAATGCTATTCAAGATATTTTGATATTGTACAAGGCATTTCTCATCCATATCTTCTTATCACCCTCCTCTATTTCTCAAGAAAAAGTTATTATAATTTCTTTACCTGCTAAAGACCCTTGTAATACTTTTATGCAAGACGTAATTAGGTCATCTTATGAGAAATTATTGATTTATACGCTAAAAATCCAAAGATATTACTATATCAATGCTGTCCAGAATAAACTCATTATGAACAGAGACGGTGTAATCCCGTTGATGCTGCAAACTCCCCATAGATGGGGGTATTGGAGTACTGGAGTATTGCGTTTTTTTCCATCACTCCAACAACAATCAAGATCTCCCCGTTCGATCCTTCTATTTGCGTGCGGGATGTAAGGGCTTTTTCACCTACACTGATCACCGATTTTAGACAAATTTGTTACTATATATCAATTAAAATTTATTAGGTCAATCGTTAGAAAATGGTAATAGAAAAAGTGGGCTTGAAGTAAAAAGGAAAAAATTATCGCTCGTGAAGGTAAAATGGAACGATTTTTTATCCTCAAGTATAGCTCTTAAAAAGCTCTCTTGAAATAATCATCTTCTGCATACTTGAGGTCCCTTCCAGGTACTCCATTCCCCTTGCATCAGCACTTAAAAGGCTAATGATATTGTTTTTAAAGTAGGCCCTGCCACCCATGATCATTAGCCCCAATTGGGCTACAGAAGTCACCATTTGGGTGGCAAAAAGTTTTGCCTGAGATGAAGCGCTCCTGTAATATGGGCTATTGACCTGTTTCAAGGCGTGAAAGCATAATCCCCGTGCAGCGTTAATTTGAGTGTGCATATCAGATATCTTAAAGCTTATGTCCTGACTGCTGGTGAGAGGGTGATCGAATTGGATCCTTTTACGGGAATATTTAAATACCTCATCAAATATCCGGTATCCAAGACCGCAAGCCACACCTGCAAGTAATATCCTGCCTTTATCTATTGCATCAAGCGCCAACAACAGCCCCCTTCCTTCATCTCCAACCAAATTGTCTTCTGGTACAAGGCAGTTCTCATAGATAAGCTTTCCCGTAGGAAGAATCTTTAACCCATCCTTTTCAGGTAAAACCTCCAAGCGGAATCCCGCTACTTTATCCTCGACCACGAACACGCTTAGGGATCTGCCACCTTTCTTTCCTCGTGTATTAACAAGAATTGTGTAAATGCTGGCAAGGCCTGCGTTAGATACAAAGGTTTTTTCACCATTAAAGATATAATGATCCCCCTCTTTTGTTGCAGAAAACTCAATAGCAGTTGCATCAGAGCCTGCCCTCTCCTCTGTCATAGCAATTGCTCCAAAATCTCCATCCCTTAATCTCGAAATAAATTTTTTCTTCTGCGCCTCATCTTTTCCAGCAAGAATAAGATCTATCGCCCGACTATGAGCCACAAATATGATCCCGAGGCTTGGGCATGTGTATCCTAAAAGTTCCATTATGAAATAGATATTTTCTTCATTTGTCCTGTTCCCCCCAAAATTAACAGGGATAAAGCGTTTAAAAAATCCGATCTCTTTTAAGCTTGCATAGATAGGCTCCCACGGAGGTGGAAAAACAACCTTATTATCCCTGAATGTGAGGCCACGTTCATACATTCTCTGAACATCGCTCATCACCTGACCCTTGAGAATATCTACAAAATTCTTAGTAAATGTCTTATTCTCTTCCCCTTTACTGAAAGAACGTAGTATTCTAATTAGATTATCCATTACCTGCTCTCTTATCAAAAATTTTAGGCTATTTTAGATCATCAATCCTTGTGAATCAAGGATAATTCGTAACTATAATTCGTAACTATTCAGCCACGAATGGACACAAATGAACTATCATGACCTATCTGCGACAACTAAGGATGAAAAGTCAAAAGTCCGTTGTCAGCAGTCCGTAGTCCGTTGCAAAAAACAACTGACGACTTTCATATGAAATAGCTAAATAATTGTTCGTGATGATTTGTGATAACCTGCCCGCCGGATGGCAGGCGGGTTTGTGGCTGAATAGTAACTAAAAAGATTGAATAATTATTTTCATTTTTATAGCATACCCAAAACAGAGGCGTTTACAGTTCAGAGTTCAGCCCTGCCCGCCGAACAGAAGGCAGGTCTTCGATGAACCCTTAATCCCCCGATAAATCTGGGGAAACCCATGAACAGTTACCCTAAAATGTAATGATGACATTATTTAAAATCGAGAAACTTAACGTAGAAGAGGTTTAATTTATGAATAATAATCTCACTCAAAAAAGAATTGACTTTCTTGCTAAGGATTATTCTCGGGGATTTATCAAATATTGCGGTTTACAGGCCTTAAAGATAAAGAAAGGATCATTTGAATCACAGGTTCTCATCGGGGAGAATCATCGAACACAGGATCATTTTATCCATGCTGGCCTTATGGCTACTATGGCTGATCATACAGCTGGATATTCTGCCTTTACCATGGTTTCTGAAGATTACCGAATACTCACTATTGAATTTAAAATCAATTTCTTAAAACCCGCCTACGGCAGTGCCTTGAAATGTCGCTCTCACGTAATTAACAAAGGAAAACATATCATAGTATCTGAATCTAAGGTATATGATGTGAGAGATAAGAGCGAAAAGTTGGTAGCGAAAGGAATAGTTACTATGATGGCAGTGCCTGCAGAACATATAGCAAAGACCAAATTTTGATCATAAATACTATTTCTTCTTAAATAAATCCTCTAAGGCCTGTTTCGCTATTGCTTTTCTGCCAGACTCACTTTCTTTTGCCCCTTTTAAAACGAAATACTCGCAAACATTAGCCCTTTCCTTGTCAACCATCCTCTCAGCCAATACCTCTTTACACTCATTATAGGATCCTGAATCATAGAATTTGCATTGTAGGCAACAATGGAGATCGCTGCCGCACTTAGGGCAAGTATCATTGCGAGAAACTCTGCCTTCAAATTCTATCTCTTGATTGCAAAAAGCACACGTTATCATCTTTGTTTTCCATAAATATCTGGCCTAAGAGAAATGTAAATACTCAAATTCTGATCCACACTCTATCTTGTGGTCAAAAAGGTAGAGATGCATACCTCTATTACTGTCTGACCTTAAACAGATTATCCAACCTCTCCAGCCTTTCCACAATTCCCCCATACTCCAACTCACTGTAAGGAAGCATAGCAGCACCCGAAAATCCTTGTTCCCTCAACTCTAAAGCCTTTCTTGAAACCTTTTCCCTCACATAATCCCAGAATGGATGATCAAAGACATCTGCTGGCTCTGTGAACTTGCAGTTATGAACACAAAATGCATGGCATGCTACCAGCGGAGGACCGTCAAAATAAGAAACTGGGGAATTGATCTTTACAGGCATGAGTGGTCCAATATGGCTTCCCCTCATAAATCCAGCAACATAATGTCCAATGCTATAAGGAGAAAGAACCTCACCTGTAGCAGGAAAATTACCCTGAACCCTTACGAGGCTTACCGGATCATCCTTGCCTGTATACTTACCCGCTATATTATGTAAGCGTGTTGTACTCACTGAAGCAGCTATTTCTCCGTTCTCTCGAGAGTAAATACTCTCAATCACAAACTCTCGAGTTTTCTCAAGCAATTGATGGCTTGGCTTAATGTGACCACCAATACTTCCTATATCAGCCTTGATTACACTCAAAGTAGTCCTCATGATTCCCCTCCTTTTGTTTTAGGATCATCATATATTTTTAATTTTATTATTACATCACAACATATATATCTGTAAAGAGAAATACCCTTGTCTTTTAACGCATAATTGCATAAGTAATAGTGTATTCATAAATTTATTGTATAGGAAATTCCTTTTTGGACGCAGATAAACGCAGATTGTCGAGATTTTAAATATAAAGAGCTAATATAATAATTATCTGCGGATATCGGCGAAAACCTGCCCGCCATCTGGCAGGCGGGTCTGCGTCCTAATTTAACAGGTCTTTGTTAAAAATCCAAAATTGGTAATGATGGAAGAGTATAAAAAAGCAGCAACTCTGGAAAATGAGATTGAATCCCAAGTTTTGGATTCCATACTTAATGAACGAAATATCCCTCATCTCATCACATCTTATTATGATACAGCTTACGACGGTCTGTATCAGACTCAGAAAGGATGGGGCTATATCAGCGCACCAGAAGCCTATGTAAAAGAGATACAAGAAATTATCTCTTCTTTAAGAGAAGAATCTAATCTTCCTGATGCTTTACGGTAAAAATTTTTTCTATGGAGACTATATTTAATGAATATCTTTTGCTAATACTTCCGCCTCAGATAATAAACGATGCTAACAACCAGATACTTAACAAATGACTAATGACCAGGTACTTACGTATAAGTATATTATCGTATAATCTCCCATTATATATGCGTATATATTATAGGGCTTCACGAAACTCGGGGAATTAAGGATTAAAGTTGGGCAGGAAAGACTTAATGAAACGGATTTTATCTTTGGAATTTGATTTTGCAGCAGTTAAAGCTACGAGAAGAACCGTTATGTGGGCTATAGTGACATAATTGGCCGTTGCTTTAAGGCCGATAACAGGGGCATTTTGCATGCATATACTGAGCAACCTTGAGAATACTCGTTCAGATCCAGTTCGCATATTGAAATCTTTTTTGAAGGACTCAGAGCCGTAATCGATTTGATTACGGATATCCTCATCAACCCGGACGTAAGCATAACATCCTTTTTGAGTAAAGAATTTAGGGTGAAAGACAGGGCAGACAAAGAACTTTCGAGCAATTTTTTTAGAGTGGTGGATTGGGCAAACCCACTTCCTTCGCCAACGGTTTTGTACTTTATCGTAGAATGTGCCACGGGCAAGCATTTCTAATTGTGCATCGCAGAATGGGTTTCCTGCTTTTGAGAATTTTCTCTCTGGTGGATCTTTGGTATTTCGTGGATTTCGAGCGATGCGGGGTTTCACTTTTAGAGTGGTAATGATGTAGTTAAGGATGGAGGCGCTATCATAAATGCCATCAGCCATTACAGCATGGACATCGAATTGAAATTCTTGCTGCATGAGATTGAAGATAGGGATGAACATGACGGAGTCTTGTACATTGGCAGATTTAGTAATTTCCCAAACAGGGAGTTCTTCTTTGGCATCTATTACGACATGATTCCTATAGCCCCAGAAGTAGCTAATCTCTTTTTTTGATTTTGAGAATGTGACCATGATGCCTAGTCGAGCATCGGGATCACCTTTACAGATACGCTCTTTATTGAATCGATCTTTGACATTGGTTTTTAAATTATTCTCTTTGACTTTCGCAGGCAGGGGACAGGAATCAATGGATAAATAGTTTCCCCTGATAAGTCCCATAGAGATAAGTTCATGGACCAGTTGGATGCGAATTTTCTGCAATGCATTATTGTTTTTATTTCTAAGGAACTCTGAGAACCTCTCCACACTAGGTAAAGGTTTGAGGATATTGAAACCACAACGAATAGCTGCGCTTGGGTTATTTTTCAATGCTATTGATAGCTCGGTTAAGGTGGGGATTCCAGTTAGATTTTTGAAGATTATTGCTTTTAAAAGGCTTTGGTGGAAGAAAGGTTTTCTTCCTGTGAAATAGGCTGAATCGAGGTGATCTGCTTTAAGATTGTCAAAGAGGATATTGAAGTTCTGCATTGGATGGATATCCAAGGCGGATTCAACAGAGAAAAGTAATTCTTGTTCTTTCATAAGTAAGCTCCTGTTTCGTGAAGGTCAAAAAAACTAAATGGGGAGTCTTTGAGATAATAACAGATTGAATGGGGGAGGAGGGCAAAAATAAAATTCTCTAAGACTTCTAAATTATTTTAATATTCAACAAATTTAGGGAATTCAAAAGTGAGGGTTTCACGAAACTTTTCCGAGGATTTTTTGCTAACTTTTTTGCCCTCCACCCCCCTTTGAAGGGGCCAATTTTAGGTAAAAAAGGAGCCAATTTTAAGGAGAGCACCCTGTAATTTATTGATATTATAAGGAAATTTTATAGGAGGAAAACTGTAATTTTAACTTCATGTAACTCATTGATATTATTTAGTTTTTGAGTTTCATGATAGGCACTATATATTATGAAAAGGAGCCATAAATGAAAGAAAGAAAAATAAGGATTCTGCTTGGCAAATTCGGAGAAGGCCATAAAGAAGCCGTGCTTGCCCTGGCAAGAAACTTCAGTGAAGTCGGCTTTGAGGTAATATTTACAGAATTGCAGGAACCAGATGCAATCGTACGTTCAGCGATACAGGAATCGGTAGATCACATTGGAATAACCACACTACCTGGTACTGATATACAAGCGTTTGCTGAGATAAAAAGGCTTCTAAAAAAGGAAAATAGTGAGTATATAACAGTTACAGCAGGTGGTTTTTTGGATGAAAAGGAAATCTCTCTGATAAAAGAAATGGGTGTAATGGAATTTTTTCCAAAAGGCACATCTTTTGAGGAATTGATCGAATGGTCGAAAGAAAATATCAGACACAAAAAATGAGCTCCTATTCTACGTGAGCGTTAGTGTTATGAAAAAAAACATTCAGAAGTGTGCGGAGTGTGGGAAAACAGTTGCAAGTGAAAAAATAGTTATTATTGATAACAGGCCTCTCTGTCTGGCCTGCATATATGGACAAATGAAACCATTCGAAATTTATCCAATCGGGCAAGTCAGAAATGAGTTAAAACGAAATGAAAGTGATTTCGGCCTAATTGGCCCAAAAGGTATATCCTGTATTGACCTCATTCCATCGCAGAAACGTTTTATGTACAAATTAGAAGAGGAAAAGTTCTTAACTATTGTTTATTACTTACATCAAACGAAATCCGTGAAATCAGTCTTTAAAAGAGGCCTTGATGGTAAGGAAGTTGGAGTTTTTGCATCACGTACCCCATATAGACTTTCTAAGATAGGGATCAGAGATGTTAAGTTGCTAAAAATTCAAGGAACAACCCTCTATGTTGAAGGACTGGATGCCATCAATGGCAGCCCTGTTCTTGATATAAAAATGAAACGGGGTCCGTTGAATAACTAAAAAACATTGTAACTCAGCCACCAAGTCACAAAGACCCAAAGAAGAGATAAATATCCATTGAATAATGTAGTTTTTTATTAATTTTAATCCTGATTTATCGGAATTAAAAAGGCTATAATAAAGAATAATCCTATAGTTTTGGTGTCTTGGTGCCTTTGTGGCAAGATACCTAAGTAGTTGCTTCAAATTTACTAATAACATCTCTAAGTAATTGAAAGGTGAATATCCATATGAAGGAATGCAAGTGGTTTCCGGTATGTCCAATGAAGGAATTTTTTGAGAGAGGAAAACTGCCTAAAAAATGGATCACACAGTATTGTATGGGAGATTGGGAAACCTGTAAAAGGTATTACATGGAAGAGAATGGTATATCACACCCAGACTGGATGTTGCCAGATGGAACAATTGATGAGAAATTACACAACTCTTATAAAGAAATGATAGGATGAGGGGTATTCGCAGTATTAAAAAAGTAATAGTGAACGAATACAGGTATCAATTGATTAAGCAGGAAATAAAATAATGGGATGGGATATTTTTCGAGTCAAAAAGAAAAGAGATGAACCAGATGATGATATTCAGATCGCTATAAAGGCAATTGAAGCATTTGCACCTAAAAAATATCTTCAGGAAAGGGAAATGTATTATTATCATTATAGACAAATGAGCAAATACCTCAAACCATTGCTTGCCTTACTCATCTATGCCTCAGATACAGCTAAAAAAAAGGGAAATGAAGAGGTATTCATTCAAGGTCTTTTTATTAAACTCAAAGATTTCTATGATGTAAATGATCAATTATCAATAAAAGAGGCCACACAAGACTACAGCCTCAAAATTAAATTGCGTAAACTTTTAAAAATATTCTATGATGATACGTCATTAGCTGGGGCAGATATCGAGGGCTATCTAAAAAAGATACCGGATAACTAACGTAACTTGATAGAGGATGATATGAAAGTTAAGGTCGAAAGCGAAAAGATCATTAAAGCTGTAAAGAAATTGGATGGGATTGAAATTGTGCTGGAAAATACTAATGACGCCAAGGAGGCAATTAATCTTATTTTACGTAAAACCGAGTTATTCAAGAAAGATGAATATGCTAAGTTGAGGGATGTCAAGGTAACCTCTTTCCAGGAATACAAGACATCAGCAGTGGATTATAAGATGGTATTTTTATTGGAATTCTCCTTTGAAAATGATGTATCCTTAGATACAAAAGTTGCTGTGATTAAAGAGGTGCAGGAATTCTTTGGCAAAATTTGATCTACGATAATTCCCTTTGTCTTTAGGTTAATACATCTTCTCAAAGACCTAAAAAAATAGCTGAAGGAAGCAACTAATTTGAAAAAAAATTTAAATAGTCGTTTAAGAAATTGCAGATATATTAATTTCATTATTATTTTCTTGACGTTACTGCATTTTCACATTATATGTCAAAAGAGGAAAGTAAATCTTTAACCAAAAGGAGGGGTAATTATGAAGAGAGTATTTATTGTTGCAAGTGTCCTTATCTTTTCGTTAGCCTTTATTTCCGGCGCCCTGGCACAGGAAATCAAGGTTGGAACCCTTATGTCCCATACAGGGGCATTAAAGGAATTTGGTCCAGGCATAAAGAATGGTGCTGTGCTTGCCGCCAAACAGTTGGGTGCTGCTGGTTTCCAGATGAAACTCTTTCATGAAGACACTGAGACTGCTGCAATTCCAGGCATTAATTCAGCCAAGAAATTAGTTGAAATAAACGGCGTTGTGGCTATCGTTGGTGCCCTTTCAAGTGGTGTAACAATGCCTGTTGCGGAATCCGTAACAATTCCCAGGGGCGTTATTTTGATCTCGCCAGCATCCACAAACCCACTGATGACTCTTCTACCAGCAGATCAGGGTAAAGATTTCCTGTTTCGGACATGCCCGTCCGACGCCCTTCAAGGTGTTATTGCTGGAAAACTGTGTGCCAGTTATAACAAGACAGCTTCTGTATTGTATGTGAACAATGCATACGGACAGGGGCTTGCAGAACAATTCAAGAGATCCTTTGAAAAACGCAGAGGGAAGGTGCTAGCTATGGTCCCTCATGATGAAAAGGAGGCTGAATCATATACCGCAGAACTCAAAAAGGCCCTTGCTGGAAATCCTGACAGACTATGTGCCTTTAGCTATCCACAACATGCAAAGATCTATCTTAAAGACGCGATTGAGTTCTTTAAATACAAAAGATTCCTATTCTGTGATGGAACAAAGTCTCTGGATATAATTAAAGCTATTGGCGCTAAAAACCTTGAGGGTCAAATGGGAACTGTTGCTGCCTCTGCCAGTGGTAATCCTCTTGTTCTCTTCAGCGCTGACTATAAGACAGAATTTGGAGAGCTTCCACCTCTACCATATATCACCAATGCCTATGATGGAATGGCAGTTATCGGCCTTGCTGCATATGCGGCAAAGGTTAAAGGGCTGGCATTAACTGCAAAGAATATCAAAGATAATCTGCGGGTTGTAGCAAATCCTCCTGGAGAAATCATTATGCCTGGTGAATTTGAAAAGGCCTTTGGCTTACTGAAAGGAGGCAAGAAGATCAATTACGAAGGCGCTGGTGGATCGGTTGATTTTGACAAAAACGGCGATGTCAGAACCCCAATCGAGATATGGAAATATACAATGGGCACGATCAAGACGGTAAGGATAGAATACGATATTTCAAAGGAATAATTAAAACGTTAGGGTCTATTACCAAAAAAGGGTCCGCTTCAGGCGGACCCTTTTTTTATCCCATCCCGCTAACAGCGGGATTTAATCTATCAATTTAGATACTTTTTTCTCCTCACCAAAAATACCCTGAGGCCTATAGATCAGAATGATCTCCAGAAGAATCCCAATCAGGAGAAACCGGATATAGGGGGCCCTTGCTTTTAGAGTATAAGGAAGAAAATCGGTTAAAAATGTCGTACCTATCCAGATAGCCCAAATAGCATAAGCCCCAAGTATAGCCCCTTTATTGTTGCCGCTTCCCCCTGCCATCAGCATGACCCATATGATAAAGGTCCCATAAAGGGGAGTAAAGACAGCCGGTGAAATGGACTTAGTATAGTGGGCATAGAGTGCCCCCCCAATGCCCATAACCATTGCGCCAAAGACAAGAGACTGCATCTTAAAGCTGAATATATTTTTTCCGCTCATTCCAGCAGATACCTCATCCTCCCTGACTGCCCGTAATACCCTCCCCCAGGGGGAACGGATGGCTCTTTCGATCAAGAGATAAATTACTACCATTATTATCACTACAATGATCAGATATATATAATTATAATATTTGGCGTCCACCAAACCATCAAATGGTTGTGGCAGGCCCATTAATCCTCTTGGTCCATTGGCCAACCAGTATTCATTATTGAATATGAGGCGAAATGTCTCTGCTATTCCGAGTGTGGCAATGGCTAAATAGTCCTCGCCCAGCTTGAGGGTTGGGAACCCAATAAGAAAGGCAATAATCCCACAAATAATAGCCGCTCCTAATAATCCTGTAATAAAAGGAAGGTTAAGGCCGAAAAGTTGCTTTACATAGTGGGCATAGATACCAGTGGGCTTAGGGGTCGTGATCATTGCCGTGGCATAGGCTCCGATACAAAAAAAACCGGCTATCCCGATGTTAAATAATCCTGTGTATCCCCACTGAATGTTCAGCCCCAGACAAAAGACCGCATATATCCCTGCCATGATAGCAAAGGACACCAAATATGCAATTATTCCCCCTAATTCCATTATGAGCTACTCCTTTCCAAAGATACCTTGCGGCCGGATCAATAGAATCAATATCATGATTACAAAAGCAACGGCTATTTTATAGGTTGGCAGCAAGAAGGCAGTGGAGACCTGTTGAGCTATTCCAATGGTAAGGCCTCCTATTAAGGCGCCATATATGTTACCGATACTTCCCAGAATGGTGGCAGCAAAAAGGGGAATCAAAAAATTCCAGCCCATTCTTGCGTGTAACTGAACATCTATTCCATAAAGAATTCCACCGGCAGCAGCCAAAGCACCTCCTATCCCCCATGTCCAGAGAATAATCCGCTCGGTGTCAATGCCTGATATGAGCGCCAATTGCATGTTGTCTGCGGTGGCCCTCATAGCCTTTCCCATTTTTGTCCTTTTTAAAAAGAGATGAAGAAGAACAACAAGAAAAAGGACAACGAAGAGTATCAGAATCTGATCAGGCCTAATCTTTATCCCCCATGGGAGCTCTAGAGCCGGCCGCATAAGACCTGGCCTGTAAAAACGGTAGTCTGAACCCCAGATAATTAAAATAACCATTCTAATGATAAAAGATGTACCCAGGGAGGACATAGCCAGCATGACGGGCCCACTCCCCTTCGTTCGAAGCTTCTGGTATATGATCCGGTCCAACAGGATGGCCACAACTGCCACGACCGCCATGGAGATGGGAAAAGCGATAACCATCCTCCATCCGAATGAGATGGGTCCAAAGGTGTTGTCCGGTACCCCGATCCAGGATAGAACGCCCGTCACCATGAAAAGGGCGACATACGCCCCTGCTGACATCAAGTCGCCGTGGGCAAAATTTGCAAATCGGATGATGCCATAGACTAAGCTGAGCCCTATTGCTCCTAAAGCAATAATGCTTCCGAGAACAATACCATATACGATGAGCTCTGCCATCCTTAGCCTTAACCTCCTAAATAGAGACGACCTACCTCTTCATTAGCAAGAAGGGCCTCTCCCTTGTCATCCAGAACATTTCTCCCCATAGCCAGAACATATCCATGATGTGCCATTTTCAAGGCCTCACGAGCATTTTGTTCAACAATAATGATAGCTACACCCGTTGCATTGATCTCAAGTATTTTTTCAAATATATCGGAAACAAGAATTGGTGCTAAGCCAGCCGATGGTTCATCCAGCAGCAGAACCTGGGGATCCAGCATCAGGGCCCTGCCCATTGCAACCATCTGCCTTTGCCCCCCTGAAAGGTGGCCGACTTTCTGTTTCTTTCTTTCTCGCAGAACAGTAAAGAGATTATAAACCTCATCGAGTCTTTTGCTGTAATCATCTTTCCGTATAAAGGCACCCATCTCCAGGTTTTCCTGAATTGTCATAGAAGGAAACACATTTTCTACCTGTGGAACATAGCTTATGCCTTTTTTCACAATCTTGTCAGGTTTTAGGCCTGTAATATCCTCTCCCTTTAAGGTGATGCTCCCTTGGCTGGGCTTTAAAATACCAAAAATGGTTTTCAATAGTGTAGACTTTCCCGCACCATTGGGCCCAATAATAGAAACGATTTCTCCGGATTTTAGCCTAATGCCAACATCGTGAAGGATATCAACCTCGGTATATCCTGCGGTTATGTCTTCAGTTTTCAGAATTATCATCGATATTGCCCGCCTAAATAGGCCTCCAGGACCCTTTCATCTTTTTTGATCTCTTCAGGAATCCCCTCTGCCAACTTCTTTCCCTCACTCATCACAATCACTGGATTACAAAGATTCATTATCAAATCCATATCATGTTCAATTAAAAAGAAGGTTATCTTTTTTTCTTCACACAATTTCCTTATATTGACCATCAGTTTTTTCATTAATGTTGGGTTTACACCCGCCCCGGGTTCGTCTAAAAGGACCATTTTGGGCTCGGACATCATACTCCTGGCTAATTCCAGAAGCTTTTTTTGCCCCCCAGAAAGGGAACCGGCATATTCATCCTTGAGATCCATCAGCTCAACAAATTCAAGCACCTCAAGGGCCTTTTCTTTAATAGCCTTCTCTTGCCTCCTAACCGATGATGCCCTAAACCAGGTATTCCAAATTTTTTCCCCAATCTGTTGATCTGGCATAAGCATTAAGTTCTCCAAAACAGTCATCTGTGCGAATTCACGAGTAATCTGAAAAGTTCTATAGATCTTTTTGTGGAATATTTGATGGGGAGGTAATCCATCAATGCCCTCCCCCAGAAAAGTTATTTTTCCCTTGTCGGGCTTATAATATCCTGTGATTACATTGAAGAGAGTCGTCTTGCCAGCCCCATTTGGGCCAATAAGCCCTGTTATAGAACCCTCCTGCACCCTTAGAGAGCAATCGGAAACTGCTGTGAGACCACCAAAACTTTTCTCAACTTTTTCTATTTTAAGCATGTAATGACCTCTAATGATAACACTATCCTCTTTTTTTTAAGAAGCTTTGAAAGCACCTTAACCTATATGTATTATCCTGCTTCGTCAATCACTTTTTTTGCTCACTTTTTTTGCTCTTGCAACAATTGATGGTTTCGTAAAAAGTCTTTTCACCCACGCGGCGCGAGCGCCTGCGCTGCACGGGTCATTGCGAGGAGCGAAGCGACGAAGCAATCTCCTCATTTCAAGCAGTTACGGCCAATGAGATTGCTTCGCTACGCTCGCAATGACAGCTCCGGCGAATTTTTACGAGGTAGTCAACAATTGATGGTCCCGTAAAAAGTCAGGCATCCCTTATTCGGCCATTATGAACGGATATCCATAACAACGGCCGAATATAGAGTAAAAACGTTTCTCGATTGACCCCAAGCCTTTAAAAAACGTTCTTTG